>Ga0182027_10000260_pt1 | contig 90606 bp, 82 predicted proteins | sample 712E1DmetaG_FD_121300 | JGI IMG/M metagenome (GOLD analysis project Ga0182027, IMG submission 121300) | Permafrost microbial communities from Stordalen Mire, Sweden - 712E1D metaG (Illumina Assembly) | ecosystem: Environmental > Terrestrial > Soil > Wetlands > Permafrost | place: Sweden... | reverse complement strand
CTGCTTGGACCAAAATTTGGTTCACTGGTGCAGGATATTATTCGCGAGGCCAAGGCCGGCAATTTTGAGGAAGCCGATGGCGAGGTAATCATGACTAAATTGACGGTTGGTGAAGGGACGCAGGTGCGTCTGACCGCCGATGAGTTTTCTTTGGAAACCATGTCCAGCGGCAATGATCCGGACAGTGATGCCGCCAGCGAAAAGGGGATCACCGTAATTCTCAACATCAAGGTCACCGATGAGCTTTTATCCGAAGGTTATGCCCGTGAAGTGGTCAGGGCTATCCAGGATCTGCGTAAAGAAGCCGATTATCAGGTCAGCGACCATATCATTTTGGATGTCAGTTCCGACAAGGTCATATCCGAGGCGGTCACCAAGCATGCCGATTATATTATGCGGGAGACCCTCACCTGTGAGCTGATCCAGAAGGGGGATATGGAATGGGACAGGGAAGCCACGGTGGAGATCGATTATCATCAGGTTAAATTGGCTGTCAAAAGGGCTTAGATTATTGTTCCCGAGGGTTTGACCCTCATGGGGAAAAGTGCTATAAGTCAGGGGGTCTTTAGAAATTATTAAAAAAAGATGCTTACTTTCTTAAAATATTTTCAGCTGATTATTTCCTTTTTGCTGATATTTTCCATCCTGATGCAAAATAAAACTTCCGGCTTTTCCGCCGGCAGCATGAGCAGCAGCACGGCCATACAGACCACCAGGCGCGGTGCGGAAAAGGTGATTTTTAATGCCACGATAATCTTTGCCGTACTTTTCGTGCTGAGTTCTCTGGCTTTTCTATTTCTGGCCTGATTTTGCATAGGAAAACGCCTCAATGAAACAAATTTGGTTGTTAATTAAAAAGGTTCTGCGGGCTTACTCCCTTGAAGAAAGGGTGGTTAGTATTGTTCTGGCGGTAATTTTCCTGTTTTTTCTGGTGCGCAGCGGAGTTTATCTGTTCAGTCCGGAATCCGCTTTTGCCGACAGCAAGGTTTACTCGGAAGGGGTGGTCAGCAGCATACCGGTTTTGCTGAACCCGCTCTACAGTGATTTTTCACAGGCCAACAGGGATATTGACTCTTTGGTTTTTTCGGGACTGCTTAAATATGATCCTAAAATGAAAGGTTTTGTGGATGATTTGGCTTCGCTCCAGATCAGTGAAGATAAAAAGGAGTATCTTTTCAAGATTCGCGATAATGCTCTTTGGCATGATGGAGCGAAGGTTACGGCCAATGATGTTATTTTTACCTATGGGCTGATCCAGAACGATCAGTTCCAAAACCCTCTTTTAAAAGCCAATTTTCAGGGTGTGAAAATCGAGAAAGTCGACGACATGACTGTCAAATTTGTTTTAAGTTCGCCCAATTCCTTTTTCATCACCAATTTAAATGTTGGCATTCTGCCGGAGCATATTTTGGGTGGCGTGGCGATAACGGATTTGATGAACAATAAATTTAATCTGCAACCGGTTGGATCCGGTCCCTATAAAGTAATTTCACCGGTGGATACCTCCGATGATGGCAGACAAAAAGTTTATTTGGGGGTGTTTAACGATTTTTATGCTGTTAAACCGAGCATTACCCAGGTCCGCTTTAAAATTTACCCGGACGAATCGACTCTTCTGAAGGACAAGGCTTCACTGGACGTGATTTCGCGCGTTACAGGCAATCTAAATGAATTGATTTATGATGACAGATTCAAAACACAGTCCTATTTGTTACCACAGTACACAGCCGTTTTCTTCAATACCGAAAGCAATGTTTTAAAAGCGCAGAAAATGCGTATAGCAATGCTGAAACTGGTCGATAAGGACGATTTGCTGAAGAATCTGGTCAATAAAATCAGGGTGGATACGCCGCTGATGGAACTTGACCAGAAGCAGTGGGTCAATAAACCCGATCTGAATGAGGCCAACGGGGCCTTGTTTGATGCGGGCTATAAATTCAAAAAAGATGATCAGGGCAATGTTCTGCCCGGCGAAGTCTATCGCCGGGACAAAGATGGCAAAATCCTGGAACTGAATCTGGTCGCCAGGCAGTACGATCCGGGTACCGACCAGGCCCTGGAGATGTCCAAGACGGTGGATTATCTGGTGGCCGCCTGGAAAAAGGGTGGCATCAAGGTAAATCCTCAATATCTGGCGGAGCAGGATTATCTGGATGCCATCAATGCCAAGCAGTATGATATGATTTTAGCCGGCCAGAATATGGGCTATAACCTGGATACCTTTCCCTATTGGCATTCCAGCCAGAGCAAGGAGGGCGGGCTCAATCTCTCCAGATTCAGAAACCTGGCCGCTGATCAGCAGATAGAAAAAATCCGTGCGACTTTTGACAAGGACGAAAAGGAGAGCCGGCAGAAAAAGCTGGCAGACATCCTGAATGCCGAGGTGCCAGCGCTATTCCTCTACAGGCCGTCCTATGTGTTTGTCAGCGACGGCAAAGTTAAAAATATCAAGTTGGATGACCTGTCCTACAGCAGCGATCGTTTTGTAAATATCGCCGACTGGTGTATAGGTAGTGAGTGTAAATAATTTAACCAGAGTTCATATGAAGGTGATTTTTATTGAAAATGTCAAAGGGCTGGCCAGAAAAGGTGATGTGAAGAATGTGGCCGATGGTTATTATTTAAACTTTTTAGCGCCACGACGGCTGGCTAAAATAGCTACCGCGGATGCGGTAAAACAAGCCGAACTGCGCAAGCAGAAGGAAGTGATAGAGGAGGAAAGGTTAAAAGATGAAGCCCGGCTGGTGCAGGGCAAGCTGGACGGTCTGACACTGGAATTGCGGGGCAAGGCCAAGGGGAACAATTTATATGCTTCCATCTCAGCGGAGGATTTGATCAGGGAACTGGTGGAAAAGGTAAAAATCCGTCTGGATAAGAACAATTTTGCCAGCAAACTGCATTTGAAAGAGATCGGCAGCCATGACGTGGAAATCAAACTGGCAGAGGGGCTGAAGGCTGTTATCAAGGTGAATATCAAGGCTGACCCCAGCTGAAACATGTCGAAAGGTAAAATTTTAGCCATTGATTACGGGAATACCTCGATCGGTATGGCTGTTTGTGATGAGAATCGGCTAATGGCTTTTGGCCGGGGAGTGCTGAAAAACAAGAAACACCAGGAAATTTTAGAAAAAATTGCGGAGCTGGCAAGAAACGAAGGAGTAAAATTGCTGTTGGTGGGGCTGCCCCTGGGAAAGAATGGTGAAGAAACCCTTCAAACAGCCAAAATACGGGAGTTTGCCGGTCAGCTTATTGCAGAAATAAAGAAGCGGAAAATCGATCTGGACATGGAATTTATCGATGAGTCGTTTTCAACTTATGAAGCCAACCGGCTGCTGGAGAAAATAGGGGTCAAACCCAGGGACAGAAAAATGACTGAAGATGAAATGGCGGCGATCGTGCTGGTGCAGCGTTATATAGACTTTAGGCCTTAAATAAGGTAAAATCTAAATAATAAAGATAAAATAAAGTAATGAACTGGGCTACGACTATAAATCTGGTGATCTGGGTGCTGCTGGGCAGCTATTTTTTGGCTATTTTGCTGGAAGTATTGGCTTCATGGGGGCAAAAGAAGCAGGCTTACCGGGAAAAAGAAACGGTTTTAATGGTGCGGGTGGCCAAAGATAATGAGGCTGGTCCTCTGGTGGCCGAGCAGGTTTTTTCGACCATACACAGCATAGTATCGGAAATAGGCTGGCTGGACCGTGTCCGGGGCGTCACCGCAGAGAAAATTTCATTTGAAATAGCCAATATCGGCCGCAGCATCAGGTTTTACGTCTGTTTTCCTCCCAGATTGCGCAATCTGGTCGAAGGGCAGATTTATGCCCAATATCCACATGTGGAAATAGAGGAAGTGCCGGATTACAGCATTCCGCAAACTGTAGAAGTGGCCACCAATGCTGCTGCCGCGCATGCAGAAGGACGCGACAAACAGGTGGTTGTGCATAAATCATCGGCTGCCCTGGATTTCAATTCCATCAACAGTTTTGTTACGGCGGTCGGCGCGGAGCTGAGTCTGACCAATTTCGATTTTTTTCCGATCAAGCTTTACAACCAGTTTGAGGATAAATCGACCCAAATGAACGTGGATCCTCTCTCCGGCATTACGGCAACTCTAGCGAAATTTTCCGATCCGGACGAGCAGGCCTGGATTCAGTATGTTTTCTCGCCCATTGCCGAAAAAAGGGGCAAATATCTGCTCAAAGTCCTGGATGCTTTTTCGGCAATAAAAAAGAAATTTCTGCAGAAAATGTATTTCAGATATTTTGTGAAATCCTCCCGCTTAAAAAGGATCATTCTGTTTCCGGTAACCTGGGTGCTCAGCCCCAAGCGTTTCAAACCTGATCCGGAAGGCAAGGAGGACAAAGTGGGTCTGCCGGCCAAAGAAAAATTATCCGGGCTGCTTTTCAATGTTAATATCAGAATCGTCTATATTCCGAAAAAGAAAGACCATGCTGTTTCACTGGTAAAGCTGAAAGAAATTGCCGGTTCATTCAAGCAGTTCAACATGCCGGCATTAAATGGTTTTGCGCTGGGTAAAGTGTATCGTGATGCTTCCATCGTGGAGCGCTACCGCTTGAGGGCGCTGGGAAATCCCTTCCTGCTTAATGTCAAGGAAATGGCCACCATTTTTCATCTGCCCAATATTACAGTGCAGACGCCTAATATTTTCTGGGTGCGTTCAAAAAAGATAGAGCCACCCAATGATCTGCCCAAAGCCACCAATGATCAAGCCGCCCCGGTTACCGCAATCGGCCGGACCAATTTCCGCGGTATCGATATTGAATTTGGCATCAAGACACTCGACCGGCGCAGGCATATGTATATCATCGGTAAAACCGGTATGGGAAAAACCACCCTGCTGGAAAATATGATTTACGCCGATATCAATGCCGGTCGGGGAATTGCCGTGGTTGATCCTCATGGCGATCTGGCGGAGTCGGTACTGAATTTTGTGCCTTCCTGGCGAACCAACGACGTGATTATTTTCGACCCCTCCGATCGCGACTGGCCGATTGCTTTCAATATGCTGGAAAATATCGATCCGTCGCTGAACACGATTGTGGCCTCCGGCTTGGTGGGGATTTTCAAAAAGATCTATGCCAACAGCTGGGGGCCCAGGCTGGAGCATATTTTACGTAATACCATTTTGTCCCTGCTGGAGTATCCCAATACCACTATGCTCGGTATACCGCGTATATTGCAGGATTATGAATTTAGACGACGTGTTGTGCGGAAAATAGAGGATCCATTGGTGAAGAGTTTCTGGGTCAATGAGTTTGAGATGATGGAACCCAGGCAGAAGATCGAGGCCATTTCGCCGATTCTGAACAAGGTCGGCCAGTTTCTTTCCAGTCCGATTGCCAGAAATATTCTGGGTCAGGTTAATTCCAAGATTGATTTCCGCTGGGCCATGGACAACAAGAAAATCGTGATAGTCAATCTTTCCAAGGGCAAGATCGGTGAGGATACGTCCTCTCTATTGGGTTCGATGATCATTACGAAGTTTCAGATAGACGCCATGAGTCGCGCCAATATACCGGAAAAAGACCGCATAGATTTCTATCTGTATGTAGATGAATTCCAGAATTTTGCCACCGATTCTTTTGCCACCATTTTATCCGAGGCCAGAAAGTATAAATTGAATCTGACCATGGCCAACCAGTATATCGCCCAGATGCCGGAGGAGGTGCGTGACGCTGTCTTTGGCAATGTTGGTACAATCCTCAGTTATCAGGTTGGGTTTGACGATGCCGAGTATCTTTCGGGGCAATTTGGCGAAGAGGCATTGCCCAATGACCTGGTTAATTTAAGTAAATTTACCGCCTATATGAGGCTTTTGATAGATGGAATGCCGTCAAAAACATTTTCGCTGATCGGTCTGCCCCCGGTTCAGTTTGATATGGAGGAAGACAGAAAAGAAAAAGTTGTCCGGCTGGCCAGGGAAAGATATTGTACGCCGCGGGCCGTGGTGGAGGACAAAATTATGCGCTGGAGCAAGGGCGCGGATGTGGACGAGGATGCCAATTCCGCTTTGCCGGGCAGCGAGGAGGTCAAAAAACTGGGTGAAACGGCTTCAAATGCTTTGCCCGAACCTAAAAAGAAACTGGTGGTCAATAAAAATGAATTGCTGCTTAAGTCAAAAAAAGCCAAGGACGTGAAGAAAACAGATCAGGTGGGCTCGGCATCTTCGGATACGCCGGTAATCGAACCTTAAGCATATATTTTTGCCGGCCAGTTTTTATTTCTGCAGTACTTCCAGACCGGGCAGGGTGCCGTTCTGCAGATATTCCAGCATGGCCCCGCCTCCCGTTGATACGTGCGAGAAAAGATTTTTAGAAAGATGCAATGTTTTCAGGGCATCCACGGTATCGCCACCGCCCAGAACACTGAGGGCGCCGTTGGCGGTTGCTTTGGCTATGGCCAAAGCAATCTGCTTGGTACCCTGGCGGAAGGGACGATATTCAGTTACCCCCATCGGGCCATTCCAGATGATGGTTTTTGATCTGGTGATGATAGAGGCGAATTTTTTGGTGGAAGACGGACCGATGTCCAGAATTTTGCGATTGGCGGGAATCTTTTTCCCGCTGGCCCTGGTAACCAGGACAAAGTTGGAAATCTTCGAGGCAATCAGATAGTCATCGGGCAGGTGCAGGTTTTTGCGATGGCGCCGGATGGTGGTCTCTATGTCGCGGGCAACCTCCAGTTTGTCTTTTTCCACCAGCGAAGTGCCCAGCTGACAGCCCTTGGCTGCCAAAAAGGTGTTGGCGATGCCGCCGCCCATGATGAAATGATCCACGCGCCCGGCAAAACTTTTGATCAGATCAATCTTGGTGTCGATTTTGGCGCCGCCGATGATCATGGTTACCGGAAATTGCATATCATGCAGCAGCGGCTCCAGGCTGGCGACCTCCTTTTGCAGCAGCAGGCCGGCATAAGAGGGAAGGTATCTGGTGATGGCATGAATGGAGGCGTGGGCGCGGTGGGCGCAGCCAAAAGCGTCATCTACGTAGACCTCGGCCAGCCGCGAGAGCTTTTCGGCGAAAGACAGATCGTTTTTTTCCTCCTCTTTATAAAAGCGCAGGTTTTCCAGCAGAATGATGCTGCCGGGTGGGGATTTGCGGCAATAGGTCTGCACGGCGGGACTGATGGTGCTGCCGATAAAGTGTACCCTTTTTTTCAGCAGTTTTTGCAGCGCTTTGGCGATTGGCCTCAGGCTCATCGATTTGATGATTTGTCCTTCAGGCCGTCCCAAATGGGAAATAATCACGATCCGGCAATTTTTTTTCAAAAGGGCCTGGATGGTCGGTATGCTTTCACGGATGCGGTTATCGTCCAGGATTTTGGTGCCAAGCAGGGGAACATTATAATCCACGCGCAAAAGAACCGTTTTATTGTTCAGGCGGGCCTGCCTAAAATCTTTTAAGGGCATAAAGGTCTTTTTATTATGTTTTTCTACAGTTTATCCTTATTTTATAATTTTGAAATGGAAATTTCAGCTGCCGGTAATGTCTTTAGGCTATGGTGGTAACGTTTTATCATTTATAAAAAGCCTATGAGGACACTGAACAAGGTTTTGCTGATCGGTAATTTAACCAGGGATCCCGAGCTGGTCGAATCGGAAAAAGGCACGAAAATTGCCAAATTCACTCTGGCCACCAACAGGAACTGGAACACCAAGGAAGGGGAAAAAAAGGAACAGACCGATTTTCACAATGTGGTGGCCTGGCGGGGTCTGGCGGAAATATGCCATGAACATCTGAAGAAAGGGTCTGCCGTAATGGTCGAGGGAAAACTGAAAAATAACAGTTTTCAGGACAAGGAAGGAAAGTTGAAGAAAATAACGGAGGTACACGCGGAGGAAATCAATTTCATCACTTACAAGAAAAACAAGAATATAGATGAATTAAATCTGGTGACAATGGAGGAGCAGCCTTGAAAAGTTGTCTGAAAAGAAGAGGGGCCTCTGGTATTTATGTTTGACGGGAAAACATGTACTATATGGTCGGTTTAACCAATAGTACATGTTTTTTAGTGTAGTTATACCAACCTACAACCGTGCCGATACCCTGAAGATGACGTTGGAGGCGCTGTTCAATCAGTCCGTGCAGGAACTGGATTATGAAGTGATTGTGGTTGACGACGGCAGTACCGATCAGACTGAAAAGGTGTTGCGGCAGTTTAAAAGTGTCCATCATAATCTGATCTGCCTGAAACAGAAAAACCAGGGACAGGGCATTGCCCGTAATACCGGTCTGAAAAAAGCCAGCGGTCTAATTATCGTCCTTATCGGCGACGATATCATTCCCACCCATGATTTTTTGTATGAACATCAGAAATTTCATTATCTCTATCCGGAGGAAAATGCGGCGGTGCTTGGCTTTACGGCCTGGCATCCGGAAATGCGCCTGAACGATTTCATGAAATGGATGACCAATGGGTCATCGATACTGGGCCGGTTTGGCGGCCATCAGTTTGCTTATGAAAAACTGCATGGCAAAAAACTGGCCGATTTCAATTTTTTCTACACCTCCAACATTTCCCTCAAAAGAACGCTGCTGGAAAAATATCCCTTTGATCCGGCTTTTGCCGGATATGGCTGGGAGGATATTGAACTTGGTTATCGACTGGAAAAAGAAGCCAAATTGAAGCTTTATTATAATTCCTGGGCGGTGGCCTATCATTATCATTATCTGGATGAAAAATCGCTGCCCGTCAGGATGGAATCCATCGGCAAGGCAGCCTGGATTATCCATAAAAAATATCCGAAACTGGCCAAGGTTCCCGGCTTTTTCAAGTACCTTCTGCTGAAATGTTCCAGCAGCTGGCCGGTTTTATTTGCACTGGGTGCAGTGAAAAATTTGTCACATGGCAAAGTGCATAATGTCTATTATTATTTGTTGTCAAAAAAATATTTTCTGCGGGGCTTAAAAAAAGGTAGGAAAAAAAGGTGATAGTTATTATAATAGACGGGAAATTCCTCCAAGCAATATGAAAAATAAAATTAAAAGGCTGATTGGTGTTTTGATGATTGCAATAATTACTCTGACGCTGTTTTCGGGCTGTTTCAAGAAACAGGCTGCTCAAAAGAAAACAGCTGCCCAGAAGATTGAGCTGGTTTATTATAAACTTTTTGATCAGGAGGATATCATCCGTCCTCTGATTCAGCAGTATATGGCTACGCATCCCAACGTCACCATCAAGTATCAGAAGTTTGATGATGAGCAGGATTATTACAGAACCATTCTTAATGAAATGGCGGAAGGGGAGGGGCCGGATATTTTTTCGGTACCCAATTATTGGATCAAGGACAACGCCAAAAAGATTTCCCCCTTACCCGTGAGTATGGGCAGTCCGAAAAATTTTGCCGATACTTTCGTTGCCGTGGCTGAAAATGATCTGGTCTTTGCTGATCCGCGTGACGGTGAAACCAAGGTTTTTGGTCTGCCGATGTCGGTTGATACGCTGGCTCTGTATTACAATAAAGGTTTGTATGAAGACCGTGTGCCGGCGCAGGGGAAACCTGCTGCCACCTGGGACGGCTTTAAGGATGATGTCTATAAACTGACCAAGGCGGATAACAGCTATGAGCGGTTTGAGGTGGCCGGCACAGCCATGGGCCGTTCCGACAATATCGCCAGGGCCATGGATATTTTATACATGCTGATGTTGCAGTATAAAATACAATTTTATGACGACAAATTAACGACGGCGCAATTTACCAAACAAAATGCCATTGGTGACAATGGATTGCCCTATAATCCGGCCAATGAAGCTCTTAAGCTTTACACCAGTTTTGGGCTGGCCTCGCAGAAAAATTATTCCTGGAACGAATATATGGTTGATCCCAATTCCAGCGTCAAGGAGATGGAGGCTTTTGCCAGGGGGAAAGTGGCTACTATTTTCGGCTATTCCTATCTTTATGAGCAGATCAAGACGGAAATAGATCAGTTGAAGAAGTCCGGCGTAAAGACTATTGATCCCAGTACCATCAGAATAGCCCCGGTTCCGCAGGTCAATGATCCGGCAACATCCACAGACAAACGTGACGCCTATGCCAATTATTTTGTGGAAACTGTCAGCCGTAATTCGGCCAATGCCGATACGGCTTGGGATTTTCTGATGTTCATTACTTCCAAGGAAAATCTGACTTATTACAACCAAAAAACGCATCGACCGACTTCCAGGCGCGACTTGATCGAAGCACAGAAGCAGGATGCGACCTACGGGGTTTTTGCCGATCAGGTGGGCTATGCCGACAGTCTGATGATCTATGACTGGGATATATACAAACAGGCTTTCTCCACGGCCATAGATTCCGTTATTGCCACCACCTCGAATACCACTGATGCTCTGCGCAAGGCCGAAGGAAGCATCAATGCCGTGTTGCCGCCGCAGGGTCTTCTGCCGGCCGCGCCGATTATAAACACCGGGACGACGACAGCCAATAAAAGTGCCACTGCAACGACGGCTAAAAACACGGGAACAACGACGGTTGATAATAAAACCGCAACCTAGTAATAATACTGCTGCCTATCAAATAGCATGATGAGTTGGAAAAAATTTCTGGCGCCGGAAAATATCGCTGTTTTCTTTTTGAAGCTTTTTTTATTGACTTTTCCGCTGCAGATACAGACCTTGTTGTATAAGACTGATTTGTTCAATGGACAGTTTAATTTTTTTGCCGCCTATTTTTTGGGCATCAGCGAGGTTTTTTTGTTGTCAGCTTTGTTTTTTTGGAGTCTGGCCAAATTTTTCGGGAAGTCGGAAAGCAGCTTTTCGGGATTGGCGCCGACCAGTGTGGACTTGATTTTCTTTGGCGGCCTGGTCGCGATGGTGATCTGGAATCTGTTATCGGTTTTTTGGGCCGCCGACAAAACAATTGCTCTTTTGTATGGTTTTCGCTGGCTGGAATTGCTTGGTGTTCTGTGGATTTTATCCAGCGGGCTGATGCAGCGTGATACCATACTGAAATATCTTTTTCTGGGTGCTTCTTTTCAGGTTGTGATAGCAGTCGGACAATATCTGAAGCAGGCCGATTTGGGACTGCAGTTCCTTGGTGAGCCGCATCTGGGAGCCGACTATCTGAATATAGCCAAAATCAATCTGGCCGGAGAAAAAATATTGCGGGGCTATGGAACCTTTGCCCACGCCAATCTTTTGGGCGGTTATCTTTTCGTCTGTCTGGGCCTTTTGATACAGGGCTTTAGAAAGGAAAATGTCTATGCCAAACTGCCCTTCCTGATGATTTTTCTGATTGGTTTGATTATCAGCTTTTCCAGAACGGCCTGGCTGGCCGCTGCTGTTTTTGCTTTAATGATTTTTTTGGTCGGAGCTCTGAAGGTAAACTGGAAACAGATTCTGCTGGCCGTGGTGCTGCTATTGTTCATACTGGTGGTTTTTGGACTGGATCAGGTGATCCTGGCGAGAATTGTCGATTTCTCCGGTCAGGCCTGGCAGGAAAGGCTGCTTTTCGGCGACATTGCCAGCCAAATGATCTGGGCCAATCCCTGGCTGGGTATCGGAGCGGGAAACTTTGTCTCAACCATGGATTTGTTTTACAGTTCAGCATTAAGTCCCTGGCTTTATCAGCCCGCCCATAATGTCTTCATGATGATTGTAGGGGAAACCGGTTTTATCGGGCTGATGTTTTGGCTGGTTATCCTGTACGGTGCCGTCAGAATGGTTTTCGAATCATTCCGGCGTCTGATTAATAACCAGAGATATTCGGGCAGAATATATTTCGCCCTGTTGATGGGGGTACTTGTTTTGGGGCTGCTGGATCATTATCTTTACACCATCTGGGCAGGTCAGGTGCTGATCTTTTTGCTTTTGTCACTGATTCTGTTGGATTATCGTCAGCACAGAAAGGATTTACTGGAATAAACGACTGTTGCCGCGTAAAAACTCACTGCTGCTTTGAGCTTTTTTGCCTTCCAGTTGAAGCTTATTGATTTCAATACTGCCGATTTGGCAGCCCAGAAATAAACGCTGACCGGCCACCAGGAATTGGCCGCTTTCAACAGGCTGGCCAACAGCGAGTTTTATATCCAGCAATTTCAACTGTCTGTTATCCAGCATCAGGTAAGTACCGGGCCAGGCTATGAAGGCACGAAAGCGGTTATAAATCTGTTCCGCCGACTGTGTGCTGGGATCAATCAACCCGTCACTCTTGCTGATTTTCTGGCAATAGCTGGCTGCCGAGCTATCCTGTGGATAGGCTTTCAGTTGGCCTTTACTTATTTGCATCAAAAGGTCGGGTAACTGACGGGAGCCTTTTTCCGCAAGTTTCTGGCGCAGGGTGATATCATTGTCTTCCGGTAAAATTGTTTCCCTGATGGTGGAATAGACTGGTCCGGCGTCCATTTCCAGCACCATCTGCATAATGGAAAGTCCCGTTTCCCTGTCGCCATTGAGCAGAGACTGTTCCAGGGGTGAGGCCCCGCGATAGGCCGGAAGTATGGAGCCGTGCACGTTAAGTGGTGCTATTTTCGGCAGGTCCAGTACTTTTTGGCTGATCAGCTGGCCATAGGCAACTGTCAGCAGAAAATCCGGAGACTGCCTGGCCAGCCATTCAATAAGCTCACTGTCTTTATTCAGACGGTGGGGCTGGAAAACCGGCAGTCCCAGATCCAGGGCCAGTTTTTTGACTGGTGTCGGCGTGAGTATTTTTTTACGCCCGCTGGGTTTGTCTTCCTGCGTAATAACTGCCTGAACGTGAAAACGCGGATCGGCTGCCAGAGCCTGCAAAAAGGGGCAGGAAAAAGCAGGACTTCCCAGGAAAACGATAGTGATTTGATCGGACATTTGTATCTTGCGCTTTATTTTGATTGGTACTAGAATTTAACACTAATTTAATCTTCCGATGCAAGAACTATTCGTAAAATTCGGGAAACTGTTGAAAGAAGCCAATAATGTGCTTTGCATCTCGCATAAAAAGCCGGACGGGGATACTTTGGGCACTACCTGTGCCATTTACCAGCTGGCCAAAATGATGGGGAAACAGGTCGACATGGCCTGCATTGACCCGATTTCCGAAAAATTCAATTTTTTGCCGGAGATAAACAGATTTGTACGCGAATTTGACTATCGCCAGTATGACCTGCTGATTGTCAGTGATGCCGGTGCCTCCTATATGACCAAGTATCATGAAGTTTATCCGGGAATATTTGACGGAAACATTCCGGTAATAAACCTGGATCATCATGCCTCCAATGACAATTTTGGCACGCTCAATATCGTGGATGTAAACGGGGCCTCCACCACTGTATTGCTTTATAAAATATTCCAATTTCTGAAATATAAGATCACGCCGGCCATTGCCACTGCCATGCTCTGTGGCATCTATAATGATACAGGCAGTTTAATGCATTCCAATACCAACCTGGAAGTGTTTGAGATTACCGGTAAATTGATGGAAGCCGGTGGCCGCGTCAATATAATTGCCAAGAACCTTTTTCGGACCACGCCGGTTACCACGCTGAAAGTCTGGGGAAAAGCTTTGGAAAGGGCAACCATCAATGATCAGGGGGTAGTGGTAACCGTCCTCACCAATAACGATTTGCTGGAGGTTGACGGCAAGCAGGATGATTTGTCCGGTCTGGTGGATTTCCTTAATTCTGTGCCTGGTTCAAAGTTCACGGTTCTTTTAAACGAGGATGACCGCGGCAATGTCAAAGGCTCCTTCCGTACCCGCCGCGACGATGTTGATCTGGCCGAGCTGGCCGGTCAGTTCGGCGGCGGCGGGCATAAGAAAGCGGCCGGGTTCTCCATGCCCGGCAGAATTTACCAGGAAACGCGCTGGAAAGTTTTACCGGCGGATAACGCCCTGGACGGTGGTACGGAAAAACCGCAAATTGATCTGGCAAAACCGCGTGAGCTTTTAAGCAATATTTTGCAAATTCCGGAAGTCAAAATAGCTTCCTAGTTTTCTTTTTGACGGCATATTACATATAATGTCGGCCGAAAAGTGAAATATTTTGCATAATTATGGTTCTGAGAAAAATTACGGCGTCATTTTTAGTCATTTTGTTTATCGTTCTGGCAATGCCCAATTTTCTGGTTTATGGTATTTCCAGGACTTATTTAAATACTGATTTCTACCGGCGCGATGATCTGGTTCAGGGAGTCTATGACTTTTCACTGGATAAAACGGTTGCCCTGCTACAGGAAAAAAGTGATTTCTTCAAAGGCTATTTCACAACCGCTGATCTGCGTGATCAGGTGGAGAAAGTGTTTACCAAAAAGATTTTTTCCGAAACGCTGAATAATTTTGCCGGACAGATTGATAATTATAAGAATGACACCAGCAAGCCTCTGACCCTGTCTCTGCAGACTTTACGGGCCAATCTGCTGACAGTCGGCAACAATCTGGCCTATGCTATTTATCAGAAGCTGCCGACCTGCTCGGATGCCGATTTGTTGAAGTTATCGGCCCAGAAAATTCCGGAGTGTGTGCCAAAAAATGTGCCCTATGATGAGGTGATGCGACCGATTACCGATAATTTTGAAGCCACGGTCTATAATGATGTGCCGGAGGAATTGAGCAATTTTGACAAGGCGGTGCCCCTGAAGGAGCTGGTCAATGTGGAAAGTTACCGCAATATGTCTTTTCTGGTGCTGATAGGCCTGATGGCTCTGGTAGTTTTGACCATTTATGGCAGGATTTCAACCATACTGGCTTATATAGCCACGGGGTTTTTTGTAAGCGGCATTGTGGGGTATGGTTTTTCCTATGCTCTGATCAGCTCGCTGACCAGTTATCAGGGCCAATTGACCGATGCGCGTACGCAGGAATTTCTGGTCTTTATGCTGGGGTTTCTAATCGCTGAGGTGCAAAGATTATCAATCATGTTTGCCGTGGTGGGGCTGGCGCTGTTTTTGATCAGGTTTGTCTTGAAAAGAACAGTGGAAGTCAATAAAAACGTGGTGCAAAATTCTTAAAAGTAAATTCCTTTATGCCGGAAAAGCTGGAACCAATGCGGGAAATAGAAGAGAGAATCCGGGTATGCATGGATTGCGGCCTATGCAAGGGGCGCACTAATACGGTGCCTGGTTTTGGCAATTATCATGCCAAAATCATGTTTGTGGGTGAAGGCCCGGGAAAGGATGAAGATTTGCAGGGCAGGCCTTTTGTGGGGGCGGCCGGCAAGTATCTGACTCAGATGCTGGAGGGAATCGGCCTGAAGAGGGAAGATGTCTATATTACCAACGTGGTCAAGTGCCGGCCGCCCAATAATCGCGATCCTCTGCCGGAGGAGGTGGAGGCCTGCTTTAAATATCTGGATGCCCAGATCAAGCTGATCAAACCTTTGGTATTGGTTACCCTGGGAAGGCATTCCATGGCGCGTTTTCTGCCGGGTTTGCGCATATCGGAAATTCACGGACAGGCCAAGAGGGTTAAGGGCATGTTTTCGGAAAAACAGATTGTTTTTCCATTATATCACCCGGCCGCGGCTCTTTACAATCCGGGACTGCGGGCGACACTGGAATTGGACATGAGAAAACTGCCTATTCTGATTAAAAAAATTGAAGATAAAACCGAAATGGAGTAGTTTGCCTAAAAGAAAACAATGACTCATCAGAAATATATCATGATAATTGGTTCGGCCGCGCTGATCAGCTGGCTGGCTTTTTATCTGGTGATAGACAAACTGGATGTTTTTGCCTCAACTGGTCTGGCTTTGGCCCTGTTTTTTATAAGTTTGTTTTTTGCATTGACCTGCACTTTCACGGTGATCGGTTTTTATATCAGGGTATGGTTCAATAAAAATGAGATTTATTATAATCATATCAATGTCTCGCTGCGGCAGGGAATTTTACTGACACTGATCGCCCTTGGCTGTCTGCTTTTCCAGTTATTGGGGGTTTTAACCTGGTGGTCGGGTCTTTTGTTGATTGCCGCCGTCACCATGATCGAGTTTTATCTGGTAGCCAAGGATTAAAAACATACATTTGCACGCGAGAAAGCCCCCGTTTCACTTTTGATCGTGATAGGGGGCTATTCTCTGATTGTCTTACTTTAGCGCGCCGTGTCAGGGCGTGCGACCTGCAGCCGGATCGAAATCCGTCTGCTGCGGGGGTATGGGGGCCGGCGGTGCGGGGGGCGGGAGATTGTCGAGTCTGTCCTCGATCTTCTTGACCGCAGCGTTGGTAGCTGCCAGGTCATAGCCCGAGGCACAGCTCGAATCGCTGCACGACCGAGCAAGCTGCCGCCCGATAATGCGTTGCCGGGGCGTCCCGGTATTGCACCGTACCCAAACTTCCCGCAACCAGCTCAGATCCTCGGCCGGCATCTTGTCGGTGCCGAGCCAGGAAGAGCACTCGTCCTTGTAGGGCTCGCCACCGGAAGGCGGGAGCATCACAATGAGAGTATCTTCCCCGAGCCGGACGAGTTCCCCTTTGTACCGTCCAAGGGCGACGGTCTTGCCGGGGAACTGACGCCGCAGCGTAGGCCAACCGCTGGCACCCGGACCGGCAGGTGGTCCCACGTACGTCGCTGTCGAGCTTTCGCCGTCAGCGAGTCGCAGGATCTTGCCATCGGGGGTGATGCGACGATCGGCCTTCCCCTCGAAAATGGGGTTGGCGCAGATCGGGATCACCATCGTGCCCGCACTGCCGAGATCCGGACCGACCAGCACCCATCTGAGAGGCATGGGCGTGCTGGCACAGAAGTCGGCCGTATCGCCGGGGGTGAGAATCACCGACGGCGGGGGCGCGGACGTTCCGCTGGGGATGGGCGGGGGTGCGGGGGGTGTTTTTCCGCACCCGGCGAACGCCCCGCCGAAGTAGATGGCCGCGGCAACGATGCCTGCGGCCAAAAGGATCACGAGTGTGAGCCATCCGAGGATGCGACGTGGAGTCATGGTATTACCTCCGGCTTGTTGTTGACCTCCTCCTTGTTGAGCGCCGGAGGTGGGCGTGTTGGGGTTGCGGGTTCCCGGGGGCGAGCCAGTGCTGCCCCCGGTGGAACCGCCAGAGGCGGTTCCGGGCGAAGTGCCACCGGCACCTACACCGGCAGTCGCGGAAGGCGGCTGGGGTGCGGGAGCTGGCGGCATGGGGGGCGACACGGTCGATTGAGTCATGTTTTCCTCCGGGAAAGGCGGGACTTTCGTACCGCGGAAACCGTGTTTGGCAACATCCAGAGGATGCTACCTGTTTAAGTTAAGACAAACAGAGAGAGTTTGCTCACGTGACGACGAAACGCCAGGAGACGTCCAGTGAGATATGGGGGAGGGAGGGACGTCACATTTTTGAAAAACTGGCATTGCGTCTCAAACGCGAGCAAATTCCTCTCTGTTTTTGCGTGATTTCAAGGAGCAGAAGTTTCGGAAGGCATTAACTTATCAACAATTAGGTGTTTTGTCAATATTTTTAATAATAAAATGCATGAGTATCCGAAAAATGCCTTCTTAATGAGGGAAATCCAGAAAAAGCCAAGAATTACCAAAATGGGGCTTGATTAAAGCCTGATAGTGCATTCAGATAAACTAAAATGTGAAATAACGTTTATCAGAAGGTCAATTCAGGATAACTATGCGAAACCAGGATGCCGGGAGTCGGCCAGAGGATAACTGCCGCCTTTCCCTCAATATCATCCATAGTCAGGTAGGGGGAGGATCCTTTTTCGCCGCAATTGGGGCTGGCAGCGCTTTCCTTGAAGCATAAGCGGGAATCGGAGCTGCGTTTACGATTGTCCCCAAGGACAAAATAATGATCGGCCGGAACGGTAAATTCGCTGATACCGCCGGTGGCAAAAGTACTGCCCAGATTGTCGGGAGAGAGATAGGTTTCATTCAGCTTGATGCCTTTGGGAAATTGGGTGTTAAACACGTAAACATAGCCGTCAATAAGCTTGATGGTTTCCCCGGGCAGACCGATGACGCGCTTGATATAAAATTCGTGGGTATTTTGCGGCGGCCGGAAGACGATGATGTCGCCGCGCTGCGGCGTTCCGGCGCTCCATCCCGGCAGCCGCAAATAGGAGCTTTTATTGATAATGATGTAATCCCCGTAACCGTCCTGGCATTTGCCGTTGAAATAATTGAGCGTATTGCACATGGAAATGCCGTAAACCTGAAATGGCGTCATGATAAAGGATCGCATAAAGACCACCAGAATAACCACAATCAACACATTGACAGCGATATCGACAGTAATCAGGAGCTTTTTCTGCTGGCCGTAGGTCAGATGGCTGCGACGCAGTTTTTCCTCCATCCAGGTCAGAATAATTCCCGGTTTTTGCTGTTTTTCTTTGCTCATAGGGGATATTTACGCCTGACTAATTTAACTTTACTGCAGAACAAAAACAAGTGTAGAATTTATTTAAGCATTGACTAAAAAGCAAAAATTAAATGCCTAAAAAGCAGTCTACGTGGGCAAATTTCAGGGAAAAGGTAATTTATTATCTGTTCGGTCCGCATCTGGAAAAAGACGAGAAGATTTTGCATATTGTACACCGGCATTTTTTTCTGATGGTAAAGGAGGGGATTAAAATATTTTTTCTGCTTTTTTTAATACCGATTTTCCTGTGGCTGGTTTTCCCGGAGATCTGGTATGTATTTCTGGTATGGGTACTCTACGGCGTGATTGCCCTCAACAAGATGATCTTCAACTGGTATTTCGATGTGATACTGGTTACCAGTCTCAGCTTAATTGATGTAACCTGGAACGGGCCATTTGACCGCAACTCCATTCGTCTGGAGTATCCCATGGTTGAAGGCACGAGTTATAATTTTAAAGGTATTCTGCAAACCATCTTCAATTATGGAACTATTCAGATCAACCGTGAAAGCGGCGGTGTCGGTCTGGAGCTGAAGGATGCCATTAATCCCGCCAGAGTGGAAAGCGTCATCATGAATTATAAGGAGAAATATCTGGTTGAAAAGAGTTTTGAAGATACCAAAACGATCAATAAGCTGCTTAGTGAAATGATCAAGAAGCATGCCAAGGAGATGAAGGAAGTAGAAGTTGATTTTTAATTTATGAACTGGCTTATCATCATACTGATTACACTGATACTGCTTTTTGTGGTTTTTCAGTATTTAGTATGGAAAAACAGGAAGAAATGGTCGGAAAAAGACAAAAAGTTTTTCCGCGATTCCTGGCAGAAAATAATCGATAACCGCGACCATAGCCATCGTCTTTTAGAGGCGGACAAATTATTTGATCATATGTTGAAGAGGAAAGGTTATAGTGGCAGTCTCGGCGAGAAACTGAAAAAGCATGGCGATCAGTTTTCAGATTTGGATGCTCTTTGGAGGGCTCATAAGCTGCGCAACAAATTGGCTCACGAAGTAGATGTCAGTTTGTCCGGCCCGCAGGTTGATATTGCCATTAATGCCTATAGAAGGGCTTTTAAAGATTTGGGACTGGATGGATAATAAAGGGGAAATTATCGGTTTGATCGGCCTTGATGACAAGGAGTGTCGTTTGTGTTTACGGAAATTATCAGACCGGAAAATACAAATTGTTGAATATAATGATGTTTTAAGGTCACTGATGCGGCCGGGAGAAGAGGGCTACAGGCAGATCATCAACTATTTCGGCGAGGATTTCCTGTATAAGAATTCCTTGATTAACGAAAAAAAATTGAACAAGTTTATGGCCGAAAATGCAAACAAAAAGCGCATTTTCAGCGTTATGATGGAACCGATATTTTTCAATTATCTGCAGTCTTTTGGTGATAAAAGAAAAGGACAAATTATTGTTGTCGTAATGCCGGTCCTGCAGAACAAGAAATATGAACAGCGTTTTACGAGTATAGTGAGGACCTCGGAAAAAGAGTGAGCAAGGCGAAAAACTGTTGAGAATAAAGGTGACTTCGGGTAATCTGCTGAAGTGAATATAATATGGCTTTATGATGGATTTTGAGGCGGTGATTGGTTTGGAAATTCATGCGCAGATAGCAACCAAGTCCAAGATATTTTGTCCTTCCGGTGCGGATTATTTCGGCAAGGAACCCAACCAGAATATTGATCCGGTTTGTCTGGGCATGCCCGGCCAGTTGCCTGTGCTCAATGAGGAGGCTTTACGCAAAGGCATTAAGGCCGCCTTGGCTTTTAATTGCCAAGTAAATAGTTATTCGCATTTTGACCGTAAAAATTATTTTTATCCTGATCTGCCCAAGGGCTATCAGATCTCACAATTTGAATTTCCGCTAAGCGAAAAAGGCTATCTGGAAATCAGCCTCGCCGGTGTAAAGAAAAAAATCGGTATAACCAGGCTGCATTTGGAAGAAGATGCCGGTAAACTGACGCATTTTCAGGGCGGCACCCTGATCGATTTCAACCGTGCGGGGGTGGGACTGATGGAAATTGTCAGCGAGCCTGATTTGCGCTCACCGGAGGAGGCCGTGCTTTACGCCAAATCCATACAGCAGATACTGCGCTACACCGGATCCAGCGATGCCGACATGGAAAAGGGGATGATGCGTTTTGATGCCAGCATATCCATCAGACCGCGGGGTGAACAAAAATTGTATCCCAGGGCGGAAATAAAAAATCTGAATTCTTTTCGCTCCCTTGAACTGGCCATCAGCTATGAAATAGAACGCCAAAAGCATTTATGGCTTGACGGCCAGCCGCTGCAGCAGAATATCACCGTAGGCTTTGATGATATTGACGGTAAAACCTATTTTATGCGCAATAAAGAAGGGTCGGATGATTACCGTTATTTTCCGGAGCCGGATTTGCCGCCGATTGTTTTGGAAAACGATTATATAGAGCAATTAAGAATGGAAATTCCGGAATTACCCGATCAAAAATACAGACGTTATATTGATGAATTCGGCATGACAGAAGCCGAAGCTCTGTTTCTGATTGAGGACCGGGATATGGCTGTCTATTTTGACCGGGTTGTGGAAGTTTCGGGAGATACCAAAAAATCGGCCAGCTTTGTTTTAAGTATTTTAACCGGCTGTCTGAAGAAAGATGGTTTATCGATCCAGAACAGCAAAATTTCGGCAGATCAGATGGCGGATTTGATTCTTTTGGTCAATCAAGGTGTGACTTCCATGAACATAGCCAAAGGGGAGGTGTTTGAAGAAATGTACGGGAGTGGGGAAAATGCAGCTTCAATTATTGAGAAAAAAGGTTTAAAATCCATTAGCAGTACGGACGAACTGGAAAAGATCTGTCAGCAGGTTATTGCAGAAAATCAAAAATCGGTGCAAGATTATCTGGGGGGAAAGGAGAATGCCTTCAAAGCGCTGATAGGACAGGTGATGAAAGTCACGCGCGGCCAGGCCAACCCACAAATGGCCAATGAAATATTAATCAAACAATTAAAACAAAAATAATATGACTTCCATTGATTTTCTCTACATTGCACTGGGTGTGGGATTCGTCATACTGGTGATTTTTCTATGTGTGATGCTGCTCAATCTCAGCATTGTGCTTCGGGATGTCAGCAAAATGACCGGTAATTTTAAGGAAGTTTCGGAAAGAATAAGGGAATTTGTGCTGGAACCCGTAAAATCAATAGCAGAGATGACCTCCAGTTTGGGTTTTATTCACAATATCGTGGAAAAGATAAAATCCCGCTTTGAGGATGTGGAAGCCGGGGAATGCACTGAATGTGAAGATGGTGTCTGTTCTGCCTGCAATGAAGAGGTTTGCCGCTGCGATGATGAAAAAATTTCCAAGAAGGAAGAAAAGAAAAAGGGATTTTTCTCGGTAAGGAAATTGGGGAAATAATATTGGTGGACCCTAGGAGATTCGAACTCCTGACCTCGGCAATGCGAATGCCGCGCTCTACCAGCTGAGCTAAGGGCCCGGGAAAGTTTGCATTATAAGAATAACACTGCTCTTGGCAAATTTCCAGAAATAGTTTATAAGAAGGCCTAATCTTTAATAAACCGGCTTGGACAGGATCGGGGATCATATTTTGCAGGTAGTTTTTGTAGGGGCTCTGGTTATGGTAGCCCTCACTTTTTATTTCAGCCGCTTGAATGGTTTGCAGGCCAATGATCAGCTGAGTAACAGGGCAAATGATCCCTATGCCGGTCTGGTAACCGTTTACCAGTACGAGCAGCAGGAGAAGAGTCTCCTGGAGCAGATCAATATTTTGAAGGCCGATTATGCCGGATCTGTACAGGCCTATCAGGTGGAGAGAACAAAGGTTGAACAAAGCAAGGAGTTGTCCGATCTGGAAAAAAGGGAAAAACTTCAGGTTCTGGAATCCATCTATTCGGATCAATTTTTTGCACGAAAATTGGATTTGTTGTCGGAAAGCCAGAATAAACTGGATCAGCTGCGCCAGGCTAAATGTGAAAAATTCTGTATTTATCAGGATTTGCCAGGCGGTCTTGCACAATAGTACAGGGAAAAACAACGGTAGCGTTCCAGATGCGCCGCAAACGTTTGGGCTGTTTAATCAGCCGATAAAGCCACTCCAGACCCATTTTGCGCAGGGGGAGCGGGGCTCTGGGCACGATGCCGGCAATAAAATCAAAAGTGCCGCCGATGCCCATGGCTACTTTTACCGATGGCAAATTGGAAAGATTTTCCTTGAGCCAGATTTCCTGAGCAGGCGCGCCGAAACCAACCAGCAGAATTTCCGGCTGGTCTGCGGCAATAGTCTTGGCCAGCTGAAGATCGTCCGGCGTGCTGTCGACAGCCTTCGCAAGATTAATGTCAGGATTTATTTCAGTCAGTTTACGTGCGGCGCGGGCGGCCGAGTCTGCTTTTAATCCTTTTTTATTCCCCAAAAGAAAAATCCGGTGACGGGAAATTTCCGGATGGCAGCAGATTTTCATGGTGAGGTCAGAGCCATGAATGGCCTGGTTGAAACGTATTTTATTATCCTTGGCCTGAAAAGCGAAAGCCAATAAGCTGAATAAGGCGCTGCAGGCAATAAGCACTGAATTGCGCTTGCTGCGGTTATTTGCCAGAAAGCGATAGGCCCAGATCAGGCCGTTGCCGTCGGGAATATTGATGTCCGCACTTTGAATTACTTTTTTGTACATCAGATCTTTACGGCTGGCCAACAAAATTTCCGGATTGGGGGTAGCTATGAATAATGCTCTGCCAGCCGGCTGGGCCAGTCTGCGCTTGATTCGTTCAAGAACCTCCTTTTCGTAAAGGGTAGTGAAGGGGATGTCCAGTATTTCCAGATTATTGGACATTTTTGGCGATAACAATGTAATTAAACCCCTGCAGGAAACCAGTGAGACGCCCTTTTCTGCTGGAAAATGATTTCACTATTTGGAAGCCGGCTTTACGCAATAATCCTTTCAGCTCACCAGGCAGGAAGTTGTGATAGTAGCGTTTGGCAAGCAGGTCTCCATGACTGTTTTTCCAGGGGATAAAAAGATCATTGGGGGCCAATCGGCCGAGGCTGAAAATATATTGGAAAAATGCTCTCACCATGGCGGCAAAATATTTCCATTGCCAGAGATTCCAGACTGTCAGAATGAGCAAACCGTCTGTTTTGAGGACGCGTCTGATTTCTCGTAAGGCTTCCAGACGCAGCTTACGAGAGGGGATATGATGAAAGGCTGCTATATTGAAGAGCAGATCAGCCTGATGATTTTCCAGGGGAATATTCAACTGATCGCCCGGTAAAAAGACGTTTTTGGAATAAAGCCGATGAGCATGCTGCAGCAATTTATCACTGTTATCAATGCCAAGATAGCGGTACCGGTTACCTAAAAAGTATTGATCTAAAAATTGGATCAACCTGCCGTTGCCACAGCCGAGATCCACAATTTCAGCATTTTCAAAAAGATAGGGCTTGAAAAAATTAAAATCAGGCCAGGAATAATTTCTGCGGTCGGAAAATTCAGCGCTGATCTGATTATAGCTTTGCTGAACTTCCTGCAATAATTGTCGTGCTATTGCTTCTTTCATGGAATATGATCAAACAATTGATTTTTAAGTAAATTTACTTTATCAGTTTATGGCAATAAAGAAAAGTTTAACGCTACTTAATGCCAGTCAAAGAAACAGTAAATCAGGCCTATCGAAATCTTTTAAAAATCGCCTATCAACGGGAAATTGCCGATCAGCGACAATTACAGCTATTGAAGAATGAAATCAGTACAACCTATAAAGTCCCTTCTGCCGCCAATGTTGAATTGATCCGAATTTACAGGGAAATGGTCGAAGACGGGGCTTTACCCTCCAATAAGGATTTTTTAAAAATGCTGCGGAAACGCGCCATCAGAACGAAATCCGGCATTGCCAACGTGACTTTGCTGACCAAACCCTATGCCTGTCCGGGAAATTGCCTTTTTTGTCCGTCTGAACCGGGCATGCCCAAAAGTTATCTTTCCAATGAGCCGGCCATGATGAGGGCTATTCTGAATGATTTTGATTCCTACAGACAAACCCGCAACAGGCTGGTTTCCCTGAATAAAACCGGTCATTGCACGGACAAGATTGATGTGGTGGTGGCAGGCGGGACGTTTTCCTTTTATCCGAAGCGCTATCAACGTGATTTTACCCGTGGGATTTTTAATGCGCTGAATTATCCTTTGCCCAAAGCAAGGTCGCTGAAAGATGCTCAGGATCGCAATGAAACATCTGCCGCCAGGTGCATCGGTCTGTCCTTTGAAACGAGGCCAGATCATATCGATGAAAAGGAATTGCTGCATTTAAGGGAATTGGGCTGCACCAAAGTGGAGATAGGTGTTCAGTCGCTCAATGATCGTGTCCTGGCCATGAACGAACGCGGGCATGACAGCTGGGCGACCAAAAAGGCCATGCAATTGCTGCGTGACGCCGCATTCAAAATCAATGTCCACATGATGCCAAATTTATACGGTTCTACACCGGAAATCGATCTGGCTGACATGAGTGAACTTTTTGCCAATGCCGACTACAGGCCGGACTGGATAAAGGTTTATCCCTGCATGGTAGTATCCTGGTCGCAGCTGGAAAAATTCTATAAGAACGGCTCATATAAAAGTTATGATGATGCCGTTTTGGTAAATCTGCTGGTAGAAATGACTAAATGCTGGCCTGAATATGTCCGTGTAACGCGCTTGTACCGCGATATCCCCGGAGACAGCATCATTTCAGGCTCCAAATTGTCCAATTTGCGCCAGTATGTCGAGGCTGAGATGCAAAAGAGGGGGATAAAATCCAGGGATATCCGTACGCGGGAGATCAGAGACGGTAAAGTTGACTTGGCTGATTTAGCCATGAAGGTGCTACCTTTTGAAGCGGGTGCCGGCCAGGAATTTTTTATCAGTTATGAATATCCGGCCGAGGATAAAATATGCGCCTTGCTCCGGCTGCGTTTTTCTTCCTATTCCCTGCAAGGTAAAACCCATTTTATACCTGAACTGGAAGGCGCGGCACTGGTCAGGGAGTTGCATACCTATGGTGAACAGATTGCCTTGAAAACCAGTGAGGATAAAGCAGTGCAGCATAGCGGTTTGGGCAAAAGAATGATGTGGGAAGCAGAGCAGTTGGCCAAAAAAGCCGGCTACAAAAAAATCGCCGTCATTGCGGGCATCGGCGTCAGGGAATACTATCGTAAATTAGGTTATGACCTGAAAAACACCTATATGGTCAAGCATCTTTAGCAAGTCAGAATATGGCTGCGGACTGGGCTGAAACATTATTTTCTGCTATAATGTAGGGATTTATATATGGCCTGCTATGAATTTCACTGTCATTGTGATTGCCAGGAATGAAGCTGCTACTCTGCCGAGACTGATCGGCTCGCTGAAAGAGTTCCAGAGTCGTGGCGGTAAAATTATCGTCATGGACACGGGGAGTACTGACGGTACTGCTGAAATAGCGGAAAAGATGGCTTGTGATGTCTATGAGGTGGGGGACAGATTTGTGCATGTAATCAGTGCAAATGAAGCCGAAACGATAAACGGTAAATTCATTGTCAAAAATGAAAAACCTGGCTTGGCCGCGGGTGATAAATTTTTTGATTTTGCCGCTGCCAGAAATTATGCGGCGAGCCTTTCCCCGACAGATATGGTGGCCATGCCTGATGCCGATGAAGTGTATACAAAACTGGACATTGATGTTATCGAAAAAACCATTGCCTCCGGCTGTGAACGTCTGGAATATGAGTTTGTTTTTGCTCATGACCAGCAGGGGCAGCCAACCATGCAATTTAAATACAGCAAGTTTTATAATCGCCGCAGGCAGCAGTGGAGGGGGGTAGTGCATGAAGGCCTTTACGGTGAAGCAGTGACAAAATATCTGCCGCCGGAAGTGATTAAACTGGAACACTGGCAGAATCAACAAACCAACCGTACCGGCTATCTGAAAGGCTTGATTATGGATTGCCACTGGAATTCCCAAAACAGCCGCAACAGCTATTATCTGGCCAGGGAGCTGCTTTTTACCGGCAGAACCAGGTCGGCAATCAGGGAACTGAAAAGGAGGATAGCCATGAAGGGTTGGGTGGCGGAATGGAGTCAGGCGATGGTCTTCCTGGGTGACGCTTATATGCGCCTTAAAAAGGAAGCACAAGCCCTGATATGCTATCGTGAGGCTTTTGAAATCGATCCCAAAAGAAGGGAAGCCTTAATGCGTCTGGCTGAATATTATTATTGCCGTGATGATTATCGGAATGTGGCGGTTTATGCCGCCAGGGCGCTGGAAATACCTTATAACGGGTCTTTTGCCGTAAATATGGATTACTACCGGCATAAACCGCATGAAATGCTTTACTGGGCCAATTGGTATCTGGGGGAAAGGGGAAAAAGCAAATATCATTTTGATCAGGCCTATCAGATGCAGCCATATCATGAAAAATATCTGCATGATTATCGTTTTTATTATCAATTGCCTTTTGTTTCCGTTTTGCTGCCGAAAACGGTCAAAAATAAAAGCTGTCTGGAGTCCATTGAAAGGCTCAATTACCCGAAGGAATTGCTGGAAGTGCTGGTGGAGGGAGATCAGACCTCGCCGGATAGATATGAAAGTTTGGACAATCTGCAAAAGAGAGCAAGGGGTGATTTGATGGTTTTTGCCGCCAATGAAATGGAATTTGATCCCCAGGCCTTGATTATAGCGGCCATAGAATCCGAAAATTATGGTCTAGTATCTTTCAAGGAAATTACGCTGCCTGACGGTGAGGGAAATGTCTGCCGATGTTTTGTCATGCGCAGGGACTTAATCTCCAGAATGGAAAAAGGTGCCAAATTCTGTCAGCCGTTTAAACCGCTGACATGTGATCAATATTTGTGGGAACAGGCCGAGAATCTTGGGGCAAGTTATCACAGTGAAAAGGCCAAGATAAAGCATATTACTGGTTAGTAAAGGCTATCTTTGCTATAATAAGAAGAATAAAGTATTTTTTATGGCGCCTCTGGAAAAACATATCGCGCAGAAACTTGAGAGCAATGTTCCGGAAGATAAAAATGCTTTGGTTTCACTGAATGAAAGAGAAAAGGCTCTAAGGGAAATGATCAAGGAGAGATTCAGGGAGGGGCCCAGAAAAAATGCAGTGGCCTCAGGCAGGATGGAGGCCATCAGGTCTTTAAACGAATCTGAAGAACATAAATCTGAAGAAAAAAACATTAGACGTACCCCGGAAGAACAAAGAGGGGATAGATTGAAGTCCTATGCCGAAATAGACGAAAGCAAGGAAAGTCTGAGCCAGGCGGCTTACGATGAGATTTTCAGTTTTGAATATAATGCGGAAAAATATAAAGGAGCAGGGGGATGGCAGGAGGAATACATGACTGCCCTGGATGAACATAGTCTGCCGCTACGGGACAAGCAAACCTTGGAGGAATTCATCATGGAAAAGCAAAATCAGGAACTGGATAATATCAGACGGACACTGCTGGAGTTCCGTATCAATAAATCACTTACCGATATTTATGCCGATTTGAAAGGAGATGAGAATAAGGAAAAACGAGAGAAGAAAGCAGCCGAGACATTCAAAACAGCCGATCAGTATTTTTTGGCCAATAAGGACGACGTAGAGCAGTTTTTTAAAGCAGAGGGTGAGGCCAAAGATAAAATAAAGACAAAGTTGCTGACCGGATTTACCGGCACGGTTTTTGACGGGGCTAAAATTGATGATCCATTGGTGAAGGCGGCCATAGAGAAATTATTTGATCAGCTGCTTGATGATTATAAACAAATGCTGGTTTCCCGCGAAAGTTTGTCCAGCTTGAATGATGTTATGGTGGCCAATATGGGCAAGGATGGTATGGATGAAAAGACCTGGCGCGAGGCTTTGGAGAAAAAAGCCGGTGAAGAAGCGGAAAAGCTCAAGAAACAGCAACAGCAGAAAGAGCAGGTGCAGGTAGCGGCTACTACAGGTCCCGTTTCCCGTGGCTTTGACTTGGGTAATTACGGCTATGCATCAATCAATGCCGGTGAAAAGTTGGCTGTCAATACGGATATTGCTTTCATCAATAATGGCAATGGCAATTTTACCGTTGTTTTTTCCCCGGAGCAGGGGATGACCGATATTTCGCAATTTCAGGTCAGAAGAATGCCCGATCAGGATGGAAAACCCCATAACGTTTTTCTCTTTAACGACGCTTTACTGGATAACGGGGCGGCTGCAGTGGATGACAGAATGTTTAAACGACAAATTAATTCGCTATACCTGGATCATGTTATGGCCCAGCAGGATCGTCAAGGCAAGGTCGACGGTTCACCGGATTTAAATAATGTGATGCCTGACAGTGAAATGTTTGAAATGGCCAAATTGCTCTTTAAACCTGTTGATATTGAAGAAAAACCTTTGACCAGGGAACAGGCGGATGTATTTCGCAATTTAATGCTGGTGGTGGCCGGTAAAACCAATAATCAAAGTCAGACAGGGGATTATGGTAATTTGCTGGCGATCAGGAACAGAATTGATTTATTGATGTATGCCTTCAAAGTTGACAATGGTGCAAAAGCAACAATGTGCTACAACTATTTAAAGAGAAAGAATTTATCACAGCTGACCACGGTTAGCGTGGAAGAATTATGCCGACAGATTGGTGTGCCCAAAACTTCCGGCAACATAACTCATGCTTAGGGATAAGTGAAAATGAATATGCTGCTTTGTATGAACTAAATAGTATTTTGCACAATGTATCTTGTACAAAATTAAGGGGGTGGGATTACTACCTTTTACCGTTATGCTCTTAAGTAAGCCAAATTCACGACTTATATATTGGCGTTTAAAGGCGATAAATTTCTTTGGATGATATGTTACTCGTCTCTTTTATTTTTTAAACCTGATATGGAGCCAAATATTGCGCCGATAACTGCACCGAAGGACATACCCAGTGTTCCGGGCTGAAGTACGGAAAACCAGAGTTGCGTTGGCATTCCAGGCACATTGGCGTCTCCATAAGTCAACATATTGATCCAGATCAGTGGAAATTGCAGAAGATATATCAGTATTCCCAAAATCAGACCGGCGATAATACCTAAAAATGCTCCCAGTATCCCCTGCCTGCACATTTTGACAAAACCATTGTTTGTGATTTGTTTCATTTTATAATTTGTTAATTAATCTTTAATATAAATTTTTTCCATTTCATTTAATTTATCGGCCAGAAGCGGATATCCGGTCAATCCGGGATCCCGGGTGATAATTTTCTGGGCCGCTTCTCTGGCTTTGTTAATAGTTATAGAATCGCTTAAAGAAGCCATTTTAAGATCAGGAATACCGGATTGTCTGATGCCAAAAATCTGACCGGGGCCGCGCAATTCAAGGTCTATTTCGGCCAGTTTGAAGCCGCTGTTATGGTCCACCATGGCTTTTAATCTTTGTTTTGCTCCATCCGATTCAGTTTGCATAAAGAGGAAACAATAAGATTGATGCTCTCCCCTACCCACCCGTCCGCGAAACTGATGAAGCTGCGATAATCCAAATCTTTCCGCGCCCTCAATCATCATAATAGTGGCATTGGGCACGTCGATGCCAACTTCAACTACAGACGTGGATACCAGAATCTGATACTGGTTGGCTTTGAATTTTGTCATGATCTCGTCTTTCTCCTGCGCTTTCATACGTCCGTGCAGCAGGCCTATTTTCAGTTCCGGAAAAACATTGGTTTGCAGATATTCGTATTCAGTCAGCACAGATTTAAGTTCAAGTGTGTCGGATTCGTCGATCAATGGACAAATCACGAAAGCCTGACGGCCGCTTTTGACACGATCCTCAATCCAGCGATAGGCATCCCGCCGCTTGTTTTCCGGCACGACCCTGGTAATGATCGGTAAACGTCCTTTGGGCATTTCATCGATTACGGAAAGATCCTGATCGCCGTAGATGGTCATGGCCAGCGTCCTGGGAATAGGCGTGGCGGAAAGGCTTAAGAGATGCGGTGTGCCCTGTGATTTCAACAGACTTCTCTGCTCCACGCCAAAGCGGTGCTGCTCGTCTATCACTGCCAAACCCAGATTATGAAAAGAGATATTGTCCTGAATAAGAGCATGCGTACCTATGACCAGATCGATAGTGCCTTTGGCCAGGTTGTCGTAAATAATTCTTTTTTCTGAAGCCTTAACGCTTCCAGAGAGAAAACAAAGTCGGAAATCATGCTGCTCAAAGAGAACGGATAAGGTTTTAAAGTGCTGTTCAGCCAGAATTTCCGTAGGTGCCATTACAGCTGCCTGATAGCCGCTTTTCAAAGCATTGAAAATAGCCAGTCCGGCCACGATGGTTTTTCCGGAGCCCACATCTCCCTGCAGCAGGCGCGACATGGGATAATCCCTGTTCAGATCGTCCAAAATTTCCTGCAGAGTTTTCTGTTGGGCGGCGGTCAAACGATAAGGTAAACCATCGATAATTTTTTCCAGTTGCGGGTGTCTGGGAATTTTCTTGGGTGAGGTTTTGATCTGACTTTGCCACAGCCATTTTTTCTGCAGGGCTTTCAACTGCAGCAAAAACAACTCGTCAAAAGCCAGACGATACCTGGCCTGTTCCAGCTTTTTGGAGCTGACGGGAAAATGAGTTTCCAGAATGGCTTCCGAGTAAGGCAATAATTGATAGGTGTCAATGATTTCCTGCGGCAGATATTCGGGAAACAACTTGGGGACATGCTTGAGCAGAGGGTGGATTTTTTCACGCAGCCATTTGGAAGAAAGTCCTTCAGTCTCATGGTATACGGGCACCATGCGGGCCGTGTGCAGCTGCTTATTTTGAACAGGTTCATATTGCGGGCTGAGCATGGTTATTTTGCCCAGTTCGAATTTAGCTTTGCCGGAAAGGATAACCTGCTGCCCGTTGTGCAGAAGTCTTTTGATGAAGGGCTGATTGAACCAAACCACGTCCACACTGCCGGTTTCATCGCTGATTCTGGCCTTGATTATTTTCTTGCCGAAGCGTGTTTTGATTTCCGTAAGGCCGCTCAACATCCCCTTGATGGTGTTGGGAAGATCGGTGCGGATAGCGATGATTTTAGTCAGATTGCTCTGGTCATCATAGGTGCGGGGGAAATATTTGATCAGATCCTCGTAGGTGGCAATGCCAACCGTCTGAAGAAGATTCAGATGGGCTTTATTGGTTAGAAGTAATTGGCTGACCGGTGTTTTGATGTCCATGAAAGCTGTTAAAGCGGTCGGTGTTCGCGCATGTTCAGATCGCGGAAAATGCCCTGAATGAGAGTCTTGTCGGTTTTTTCGTCCCTGATGACGGTGGCATTGGTTTCCACGTATCTTTCCTCGCCGGCAGGAGTTTTAATATGGGCTATCCAGTTTTTGATGGTACCTTTGGATTTGAGAATGTTGTTAAAATTTTCCCGGTCGCGGGGAAAAACATATAAATCGCGGATATTTTTGCCGATAATATCCTTGGGCGATTCAAAACCGAGTATGCGTGCACCGGCCAGGTTGATATCCAGAAAAGTCTCATTGTCAAAATCGGAAATGTAGATGCCGTCATTGACTGTGTCAAAAAGCTGCTTATAGCGATTCTCACTGTGTACCAGTTTCTTGGTAGCCTGCTCCAGGGTTTTGGCCAGCTGGGAATTTTTCTCCTTCATTTCCTCGTTTTGCTCCTTGATCTCACAACCCTGATTCTCCAGACTGTAGATGGTGGTGCCGATGATGCGGATCAGGTTGGCGGAGGCCTCCAAACGTTCTTTGGTGAAAAAAGGCAGGTTGAGATAGGCATCCAGATAAATATCGATACTGATGCCCAGAAGTTCAGACTGTTTTTCAGCTTTTTCTATGTTCGGATTGCCAAAACGGACCAGTCCTCCTATAAAATAGGCTGCTATCTTGCCATTGGCATAAATCGGCGCCAAAAAGGTCTGCGAGTCGGGAAAACGTTCAAAAAGGACGATCTGTCCGGTACGGTTACATTTTTCTATGGCGTTGGTCAGCAGATGGGAAAAATGCTCAAAGGCCGGTTTATTATTATGGATCAACTCCCAAAGCTTGCCGGGATTGCTGGGTAAAGTAATGCTTTCACCGTCGGAATTTTTGACATAGATGGGAATGCCGAGGGCAGTAGAATAATTGTCCTGAATTTTTTGCAGGGTTTGCAGTGAAAATAATTTTTTAATTTCTTTGATCTTCAAATCAGACAGATTTAAATTTTACAAATTTGCGTTTACCTATTTGTACGAGTTTTTCAACGTCCATTTGGAGAACGTAATTATAATCCGAAATTCTGCTCTGGTCTACCTTTAATCCTCCTCCGTCAATCAGCCGTCTGACTTCCCCCTTTGATTTGGCCAAATTGTTTTCCACCAGCAGATCCACGAGGTTTTTTTCTTTGATATTAATCTTGATTGTTTCAACTTCATCGGGCACTCCCCCTTTGCTGAAGACGCGGGAAAACTCATCGGCGGCCTGATCGGCCGCCTGCCGATTGTGGTACTGGCTGACAATGTTGCGCGCCAGTTCCACTTTGATATCGCGGGGATTTTCCCCGGCAGTCAGCCTTTTTTCAATTTTAGTGATTTCTTCCAGCGGCAGATCGGTGCACATTTCGAAATATTGCGTGATCAGATGGTCGGGAATAGACATTACTTTACCGAACATATCCTTTGGGCTGTCCAAAACGGCGATAAAATTATGCTCGCTTTTACCCATTTTGCGGACACCATCGGTGCCGACCAGTATCTTCATGGTCATGACAGATTGAGGTACTTGATTGGCAGCTTTTTGAAGAGGACGGGCTGCCAGCATATTGAACATCTGATCATTGCCGCCCAGCTCCACGTCCGAATGCAGCGCCACGGAATCATACCCCTGCATCAGGGGATAAAGAAATTCGTGCAGACCGATGGGCAGATTGTTCTTGATCCTTTCCTGAAACATGTCCCGCTCCAGCATCTGGGCTACCGTAAACTGGGAAGCCAGGTGAAGGATGTCGCCGAATTGGAGTTTACCGAGCCAGTCGGCGTTCCAGACCACTTTGGCTTTTTTCATATCCAATACCTTCCCGACCTGATCCAGGTAGGTCCTGGCGTTTTCTTCCACCTGTTCACGGGTAAGGGGCTGGCGGGACTGCGATTTGCCGCTGGGGTCGCCTATCTGGGCGGTAAAATTGCCGAATAAAAGATCAATTTCATGACCAGCTTCCTGGAATTCCCTCAATTTGCGGATTACCACCATATGTCCCAGAGTAAGGAAGGAACCGGTGGGATCAATACCGAATTTAATGCGTAATTTTTTGCCGGAGAGAAGCTTTTTTTCGAGTTCGCTCCTGACCATAATCTCGGCCACGTTGCGGGTGAGGATTTTTTTTATCAGATCACGGTTGGTTGCCATAAATTATAAATTGGAAATTTAAAGGATTTGAGGCTATTTTATAGTAAATCGCTATTATTTGAAACCAATGTTTGCGCAAAAAAGAAAATATCTTATCGATGATGCACTGGATGGCAAAAGAGTCGATCAGGCGCTGGCTGTTGCGGAAATACATGTTTCTCGACAATATTTCCAGAAATTGGTGAAAGAAAATCGTGTCTGTCTTGGAAAAAAACACCTGAAATCCAGTTATCGCGTGAAAAATGGCGATGAGATAACGGTGGATTATCCCGCGCCGGTGAAGCTGAATCTGGAACCGGTAGCCATGCCGCTGGAGATAGTCTATGAGGACGACGATTTATTGGTGGTGAATAAAGAGGCGGGAATGGTTGTCCATCCGGCTGCCCATGGCAGATTTGCCGGTCAGACCCTGGTCAATGCGGTGCTGGCTCATGTCGGGGAAGGTTTAAAGGGCATAGGAGGGGTTCTGCGGCCAGGGATTGTCCATCGCCTGGATAAAGACACTTCGGGGCTGATCATCATAGCCAAAAGCGATCTGGCGCAGCAGAGATTATCGGCTATGTTCAAAAACCGGCAGATCAGCAAAAAATATATAGCTTTGGTTTACGGCAATATTAAAGTTGAGCATGGACAGATCGTGGCGGCACTGGGACGGCACCCAATGGACCGGAAAAAAAGAGCGGTGGACGGGTTAGATGCCAGGGAGGCCCATACGGAATTCCGAGTTATGGAAAGGTTTGACTGGCATGGTGAAAGATTTACGCTGGTGGATGTCACTCTGCATACGGGCCGGACGCATCAGATCAGGGTTCATTTCCAATCGATCAGGCATCCTTTGGTCGGAGACAAGGTTTATGGCAATGAAAAAATAAACGCTTTGTTTCAGGGCAAATTCAATCTAAGCAGGCAGTTTTTGCACGCCTATCAATTGACTTTCCGGCATCCAATCAACGACAAACAAATCAATCTGCAAGTCGATTGGCCGGCTGATTTGCAGACGGTACTGAAAGCATTGCGCCAGGCTTAAAATTCGGCGATTTCCAGTATGGAATATTTTTGTCTGTGCCCTTTGGTCTTGGCAAATCTGGTTTTGGGACGGAACTTGAAAACGCGGATTTTTTCACCTTTGACCTGTTCGATGATTTTGGCTTTGAGGGTGTCTCCGGTATAGGGCTGACCAATCTGACAGGTCTTACCGTCATCGTCGGACTTGAGCAAAACTTTATCGATGGTGATTTCATCGCCGGCCTTTCCATCAAGCAAATCAACCTGTACTTGGGTTTTTGGTGCTACTTTATATTGTTTTCCGGCTATTTCGACAACGGCTATCATGTAGGTGACATTATGGGATTGTTATGCGGCTGGAAGTTTAATAGAACTCCCTTTTCAATGCAAGGTTAATTGAAGCGGTTCATGGAACTTTCCAGACCCTCCTTCAGAGCGGTCTCAATGGCCTTCAGTCCCCTGTCCAGAGCGCTGATCACCTCTTCTTTTTCCTGGCTGAAAAACTCGCTGAGAACAAAAGAGGCGGTATCCTGAAAGGTTGAGGCAGACGTGCCGCGACTTTCGATGCCGATGCGGAAACGCGGCAAATTTTCACCCAGATGGGCAACGACAGATTTGACGCCGTTATGGGTGCCGGCACTGCCTTTTTTGCGTATTTTCATCTGACCCAGCGGCAAATCGAGGTCATCATAGATCAGCCAGATATTTCCCACGGGAATTTTATAGTAGGCGGCTATTTTTTGCACGGCATCGCCGGAATTGTTCATGAAGGTATGCGGCTTGGCCAAAATTATGGTGTCTTCATGCAGATCCGGATTTTTGATCTCAGTGATGTCGGTGTTGAACTTTTTTTCGAACTTAAAGGCGGCGCCATATTTAAAGGCCAAAGCGTCAATTAGAATAAAACCGACATTGTGACGGGTCTTGGCATATTTATCACCTGGATTACCCAGTCCTACCAGTAGTATCATGGTGCTATTGTCTCATACGAATTTCTTTTCCGCCACTGCCACCGATGCGCAAACGATCCCCGGGTTGGGCGCCTTTTTTACGCAGTTCGTTTTTGATGCCCAGTTTCTCCAGAAAATGGTAGATGCGTTCCAGCCCTTCGGGATCATTTAAATCTGTCATCGCCACCACCTGCTCAAAACGCTCGCAAAAAACATCCCAGATCTGTTTTGGCTTGCGGGTTCCGGTTTCGAATTTTTTACGGATGAATTTAACGGTGATTTTGTTCTTTCTTTTAACCGGCTGAAAAGTGGTAATTTCCTCTTTTTCAGGGTGAGGAGCAGTTTGTTTAGTGCTTTTGATCAGCGTGGCAAGATGAAAAATCAAATCGGCCAGATTTTCACCCGTAACGGCCGATATGGAAAATAGCTCATCCCGGTATTGAGGAAACTGCTGTTTGAATTTTTTAATAAGGGATTTAAGGTCGGCCGGACTGATGGCGTCAATCTTGTTGATGACGGGAATCTGCTTTTTGGCGAGCAGGGAGGGATCATATTGACCCAATTCTCCGTTGATTACGGTAAAATCGTGAAGAGGGTCTGTACTGGTGGCGTCCAGAAGATGAATGAGTATCTGGTTGCGGCTGACATGACGCAGAAACTCATGCCCCAGTCCCTTGCCCAAATGAGCGCCGGCGATCAGTCCCGGGACATCGGTTACCACAAAGGAAAAATGGTCATGCTTATCAAATTTTCTCATATCCACAACGCCCAGATTGGGGATCAGTGTAGTAAAAGGGTAATCGGCGATTTTGGGACGGGAATTGGAAATCCGCGAAATCAGTGTGGATTTACCGGCTGAAGGAATCCCTATAATCCCGACATCGGCAACCAGTTTCAGTTCCAATTTAAAGATCTTTTTCTCGCCGTTTTCTCCGTTTTCGGCAAATTGCGGGGCCTGGTTGGTGGAACTCTTGAAATGGGCGTTGCCAAGCCCGCCGCGGCCTCCTTTGACCAGCAAGGCCTGCTGTTTATGGATTTTAAGATCGGCAATAATTTTAGAGGTGGTCTGGTCATAGATGATGGTACCGACAGGAACTTCCAGAACCATATCTTCGCCGTCCTCGCCATGCATCAGCCCTTTGGCCCCATTCCCCCCGTCGGCAGCCCTGAATTGTTTTCTGGTGTGAAAATCAATCAAAGTGTTCAGGTTTTCATTGGCCAGCAGAATGATATCCCCTCCCCGTCCGCCATCACCGCCGTCCGGGCCGCCCTTGTCCACATATTTTTCGCGACGAAAATGGGACGATCCGTTTCCGCCGGTGCCGGCCTGACATTTGATTACAGTGATATCGCAAAATTTGCTCATAGTGATTGTTAACGGACTACAATATAGAGACATTCTGAGGATTTGCAAAGATTCGATTGACTGCAACGGTGGGGATACATAGAATTTGATGGCGATATTTCTCCGGGCGAGTGGCGGAACTGGCAGACGCGCACGACTCAAAATCGTGTTCCCAAAAGGAGTGAGGGTTCAAGTCCCTCCTTGCCCACCAAAAAGCTATTGATGAAACGTTTAAATATAGACGAAGCTGTGGAAGCCCTCAAAAAAGGGCAATTGGTTGTGGTGCCGACAGAGACCGTCTATGGTTTGGCAGCGGACGGACTGAATGAAAAGGCCATAAGAAAACTTTATAGCATCAAAGGCAGACCGAAAAATAAGCCCGTCATGCTGCAGATTTCCAATCAGCACATGTTGTCGGACATTTGTGTTTTCGTTCCTGCTGAAGCCAAAATTATCATGCAGAGTTTCTGGCCGGGGCCGGTTTCGCTTGTGTTGAAAAAAGTGCCGGAAGTAAGCGGTCTATTATCGGCTGGAACGGATACGATAGGTATCCGCATGCCGGATCATCAAATTACACTGGAAATTATTAATAAAATCGGCCGCCCTCTGGCGGTACCTTCCGCCAATATTTCCGGACGAAAAAGCCTCTGTAGCGCAGAGGAAGTGGAGGAACAACTGGAAGGCCTGGAAATTGCCGGTATTGTGGATGGAGGAACCTGCCGTTTGGGCCTGGAATCCACCATTGTGGATCTGACCGGAGCAAAGCCGGAAATACTTAGGGAGGGGGCGATACCCGAAAAGGAAATATTGGATTTACTGGGGCTGTGATTATGGCAGAGCGGGGCGGTAATTATTCGGCAGCGGGTTTGTCGATAAGATCCAGATCGACATTGACAGCGGCGTCCCCTTCCGTGATTTTGTAGATGTCTTTGTCGATTTTGCCGAATTCCTTGGTGGCGGAATTGTACATATTGACGGTAGTTCCGAGATTATTGCCCAGTTTTTGCATATAGGTCTGATAGGCGTTGAGATGGCGGCTTAAATCGCCCACTTTTTTTACGACTTCCAGAATGTTTTTTTCCAGCTCGACGCTTTTGAGTCCCTGCATGACGGTCTGCAGATAGGCATAGAAGGAGGTGGGAGAAACGATGATGACATGCTTGTCGAAGGCATACTCGATCAGATTCTGGGCATTGAGCTCGATATTCCCCTGCTTATAAATGAGCAGATTGTAATAAATGCCCTCGGCTGGAATAAACATGAAGGCAAAATTGGTGGTACCCTCGTTGGGCCGGATATACTTGCTGGTCTCATCAATGCGCTTTTTCACATCATTCTTGAATTCCTTTTCCAGCTTTTCGCGTTCAGTCGTATTGTTTTCCTCCATGATGCGGTTGTACTTTTCCAGGGAAAACTTGGAATCAATCGGAATAATCAGTTCTTTGAAAAAAATCACGGCGTCGACGATGATTTCGCTGTTTTTAAGCGGATACTGCATCTGGTAAGCGTTGGGGGGCAGGATGTTGGCCAGCAGCGTTTCCAGAAAATATTCGCCCAGTATGCCGCGCTGCTTGGGATTTTTGAGAATGTTTTCCAGCGATTTCATCTGTTCGGCAAAATTGACCACCTGCTTGTTGGTGGAATCGATTTTGGTAAGCTGCGTATAGATTTCCTTGGTAATGTCATTGGTTTGTTTGAACTGGGTCTGCAAGGATTTTGTGTTTTCCTGCATGCCTTTGGCCAGCTGATCATTGACCTTTTCCAGCTGGACATTGACCTCCTGACGGGTGAGCGAGGAATTGTCACGCATCTCCTTGCGCAGGTTCTCCAGCATTTCCAGAAATATTTTATCACCGGCACTGTCGGGTGACTTGGGCGAAGTGGTTAGTTTGTAGATCAGAAAGGCCACTGCGGCCAATAGCAGAATCAGCAATATTTGATTTAAATCCATGGTTTAGTGGAAATGAGATTTGATTTTAAGAGCGGTTTTTGTGCCGACCACGGCGGCCAGGGCTTCATCGGAAAGATTTCTGATGTTTTCCAGTGAACCAAATTCTCTGAGCAGCCGGCCCGTGATTTTTTTGCCAATACCGGGGATATTTTCCAATGCCGAGACAGTATAATCCCTTTGGCGCAATTTCCTATTGTATTCAATGGCAAAGCGATGTGATTCATCACGCAGATGCTGCAGAAGCAGACGGGCGGGATCGTTTTCGGGAAGTCGTAAAGGAGTTTTGTTTCCCGGCAGGTAAATTTCTTCCTCCTTTTTGGCCAGTGAAATAACGGGGATGGTAAGATGGAAATCCTGGAGGGCTTTGAAGGCATAGGAAAGCTGTCCCTTGCCGCCATCTATGACGATCAGGTCGGGTTTTTTGAGGAAGGAGACATCTTCGTGTTGGCGGGTTTTATCGTAGACAACAGTGGCTAAATGGGCGGCGGGACGGTATTCGGCTGTAGCCGTATTTACCAGCTGAAAACCCGCTTCCTCGAAATCCTTAAGGCGTTTTTTTGGAATCTGCAAATAAAGTCTCCTGGTATCAAATTTATTGATGATAGAACGCAATAAATCATGAAGACCGTCGCCGGGATACTGGAAAGGTTTGATAAAAACTTTCAGTTTGTTGGCGGTAATTATCATCAATTTAAGAAAGGGCTGTCGCCTCTTTTTTATTATCAGCGCTTCCTTTTTTTGGGTAATGGTGAAAACTGCCGTGGAAAGATTTGGTTTCAGATATTTGAGTCTGCGCAAAATAACTTCACGCAGCGAAGCAAAGTCATCGGGGGCGCCGGGAGAATCCAGGCTGATCCGGAAATGGCGGTATTGGTCCCGGCGCGGATAGCCATTTTCAAAAACAGCCATGGATGCGACCGTATTGGTACCCGCCAGATGGGAAATATCATAACATTCGATGCGTTTGGGGATTTTAGCCAAACCCAGCTGTTGGGCGATTTCATCCAGCGCTGCAGCACGGTCGGGTGAACTGACTCCCTCCCATTTGGCGCGTGACTGCTTGGCAAAGCTGAAGGCGTTTTCCAGTGATAATTCCAGCAGTTTGTCTTTCTTGCCCTTCCTGGGAACTTTAAAATGTATTTTATGTCCGCTTTTTTCGGTCAACCATTTCTCCAGAATAGCATCCTGATCGCTGCTTTCCGGCAAAACAATTTCCCTGGGAAGATCAGAATTATCGGCATAGAACTGCTGAATAAAGGAGCTGAGCAAGGCTGCAGACGTTTCTTCCAAAGGGGGTTTTTTAAGAATAACATTTTGCTGATCGATCAATTTTCCCTCGCGAATCTGAAAAACATTGAAAAAGGCATAGTCGTCATGGGCATAGAAGTTGATGATATCGGAAAACTGATGATCCGGAGCACTGACCAGCTGATTCTGAAAGATGTTTTCTATACTTAAAATCTGATCGCGGATTTTGGCAGCCTGTTCAAATTTTTTATCCTTTGCCGCCAGTCTCATCTGCTCTTTTAGTTCCTGTAAAACCGGTTCATGCTTTCCCGACAGTAATTCGATAATTTTTTTGATCAAGGACTGATACTCCTCCAGGCCGGGTTTGCCGACACAGGGCGCCAGACAGCGTTTAATATGCAGATCCAGACAAGGATATTTAATCCCCGGCCTGGTTACCTTGACCAGACGCTTCTTATTGATGTCACCTGCAGGTGCGGATCCCTGATCTGCTATCTGAAGCTGGCAATTACGAAAAGGAAATATTTTGCGCAGGGTATTTAAGGTATCATAAATCCTGCCGGCATCGGTTTTGGGACCAAAATATTTGGCCTGATCGTTGAGAACTTTCCGCACCACCATGATGCGCGGATAGTCCTCCGCAGTGGTTATCTTGATATAGGCGTAGTTTTTATCGTCCTTCATCAGGACATTGTATTTGGGCCGGTGCTCCTTGATCAGATTGGTTTCCAAAATCAGGGCCTCCAGTTCGGAGGATGTGATGGAATAATCTATATCGGCAATATTTTCCACCATTTTGTAGGTCTTTGGTGCCTGCTTGTCGCGCTGTCTGAAATAACTGCCCACCCTTTTGAAAAGATCTTTGGCTTTGCCGATATAAATGATCTCGCCGGCGGTGTTTTTCATTCTGTAAACGCCGGGAGAATGGGGTATCTGCTTCAGAATGTGCTTAACATAATCACTCACGTTTTTGATTTAGTTAATCGGGGGTAGTATAAGGTAGCGGAGGTATAAAGTTAAATAATGAGCATGATCCGGCCGGCAGATTGGAACCTGAAAAAAAGAATTGAAGCTTTGGTGGCTTATTTTGACATTTTCAATCTATCACTGGACCGGCATTTTATTAAATTTTATTTATGGGGAGATAATTCCGCATCTTCCGGTCAAATTGAATCTGCAATAGCAGAAAGTGATTTATTGGAATCAGCTGACGATAGAATTTTTTTGAAGGGCCGCAAGGAAATTCTATATAAATATAATGATAAATTGGCTCTCAGCCAAAAATTATTGCAAAAAAGCCGCAGATGGGCTGCCATATTCAGATATATCCCTTTTGTGAAACTGGTTGCCGTCTGCAATTATCTGCCACTGGGTGTGGTGGAAAACGGCAGTGACATCGATCTTTTCATAATTACTGAAAAAGGCCGGATTTTCCTGGCTCGTTTTTTTACCACTATTTTTACCCAGCTGGCCGGCATCAGGAGACATGGTCAAAAAACCGAGGGGAGGTTCTGCCTAAGCTTTTACGCCAGTGAAGACTCCCTGGATATGACGTCCATACTGATAGATCCAAATGATTTTTATATGTCTTTTTGGCTGGCAGCATTACAGCCGATTTATGGTGACAGTGCGGTTTTAGATCAAATATTGAAAGAGAACGAAACATGGATGGCCGGATATTTCGATGATTCAATAAAGAGATTTTCAGAGGGGAAAAAAGCGGATCAATCTGGAAAATCAGGCTATCGTTATTTAAAGGAATTTTTTCTAAGAGGTAAATTGGGAAATTGGACGGAAGAAGCTTTTGGAAAGCTTTTTATAGGACGTCATTTTAAAAGAATACCTAAACTTCCCGGCACGGCTTCCATCGAGGTCAGTGAAAAAAGAATGAAATTCCATAACAATGACCGTCGTGAATATTTTCGACGGTCTTTCCTGCAGAGATTAGAGCGCTTGAACCTTCTTCAATAATCTGGGATCAATGCTCTTGAAATAGAATCTGATGGCTGTGCCGCGGAAACCAAAATGCTCGCGTAATTCGTTTTCCAGATAGCGGTGATAGGAAAAGTGGACGATGTCGCTTTTATTAACCAAAAACTCGAATGTCGGCGTGGCACCGGGGATCTGAACCAGATCGTAACAGAGCAGCTTATTGCGTCCGGCGGTAGGCGGGGAATGTTTGTGATAAACCTCGCGGACAAAATCAATCAGGTCCTCATGGTCGATGACTTTTCTTCTCTCGCGATAAATTTCCGCTGCGGTTTCAAAAACCAGATCAAGGTTTTTGTGATTTTTTGCGGAAACAAAGAGTACGGGGGCCCAGGACAAATAATCAAAACGATTCTTCAGCAGGCGTCCGATGCGGTTTTTCTCCTCTTCCTTTTCTTCCATCAGATCCGTTTTGTTGATCAGTAGCAAAAGACCTTTATTGGCTTCCAGTATATAGGAGGAAATGTGGAGATCCTGTGCGCGTATACCGGTACTGTAATCGAGCACCAGAGCTACGACATCGGATCTTTCAATGGCGTTGATAGTTCTGAAGGAAGAGTATTTTTCTATGCCTGGCAGTATTTTGCCGCGCCGGCGCAAGCCGGCGGTGTCTATCAAGGTATAATGCAGATTTTCTCTCTCCAGATCGATGTCAATGGCGTCACGCGTGGTGCCGGGAATTGCCGAGACTACCAGCCGTTTTTCACCCAGCATGGCATTGACCAGGGAGGATTTGCCGGCGTTGGGACGACCAATAATGGCGATTTTGATCCTGTCGGAAGGCAGAGTTTCCTCCGGAAGAATTTCCCAGCCGGCAGCGGTCAGATGCTGACAGATGATTTTCTGCAGTTTTTCCAGCCCCAGCTTATGGATGACGGAAATGGAAACGGCTTCACCAAATCCCAATTCAGTCCAGACAAAAAGATTGTGAGAAAGGTTTTCCTGGTCAATTTTGTTGGCCACCAGAATCAGCTTTTTGGATTGACGCCGCAGGATGTTGGCAGTGGCGATGTCGTCGGCGGTCGGCTCCTGGCGCCCATCCACCAAAAAAAGAATCAGATCTGCTTCGGCAATAGCCATTCTGGCCTGTTCCTGCATATCGGCTTCCAAATCAATCTTTTTATCATGCTCCAGTCCGCCCGTATCCACCAGAATGACCGCATAATCCTCTATTTGTGCATGGCTGAAAACACGGTCACGCGTGGTGCCCGCTTCATCCGAGGTGATGGCGATTTTTTGTCCGACCAGCCGGTTAAAGAGGCTGGATTTCCCCACATTGGGTTTACCGACAATGGCAATAAATGGTAATTTGTGGGCAGGAATATTTGTCATGTTCATGGAATATCAGGTTGCCAGATTACAGGAAATTGTTACGAAAATACAATATTTTTGTAAACTGAATTTTAAAAATTCGGTCGATATCAATATTCTGCTGGAAGCCGAGGGGTTGGATGTTGCCGATATTAATTCGCTGATCGGTGCCGGGGTGAAAATTGTGGGATTCAAAAATATAGATCAACTGGGCAGCATTGAACATCTGCTGTTACCCTGCAGGAGACATTATCTGGGTGAACTTGATGGCAACAATTTGAGTCCGATTTTGACCAATTTCGACGTAATCGAATCGGTAACGGATTATGAACAAGTACGTCTGATCAGCGATTTAAATGCCAGAAACGGCCATGTCAGCAGTTTGATGGTGATGATGAATATACTCAGTGAGATCAGAAAATTTGGTTTTTTACCCGCTGAAATTGCCGATAATTGCTACGAAATCTTAAAAACATCAGGCGTCCGTCTGATCGGTCTGAACACTTATGTGCCGCCGCTGGATAATACAAAATTGCGATTAACAGCACTGCGCAAAGCCGGAACCATGTTCAAAATGCTGGCCGGCAGATTCAGGGGGTTTGACCGTATGTCGCTGAACTATTTGACACATTTTGAAGATCTGGTCAGGGAAGGCGTCAATGAAATCAGAATTGGCATAAAAGATTTGGCCTGAGGGCAGGTATATATGGTAAACTTGAGCTGAATAAAAAATAAAAGGATGAAACCTATTAGAATTTTTTTGGTGGGACTGGCGCTATTGTGGTGTATGAGTATTCCCACTGTTTTTGCACAAACAACAATATTACCGCAGGCTGGTACCAATGGGCAAACGTCAGATTGTCAGACAGAAATTGATAAGTTTAATCGGGACGGAAATTTCTCCAATGCAATAATGAGTGAGAATGAAATTCTGGGTTGCGCTATCATGAGCGGCCGGATTTCGCTTGCCATGATTCCTTACTTTATTCAATATTTCAGTAATTTTTTACTGGGGTTGGTATCTCTTGTTGCACTGCTTTTTGTGGTGATTGGAGGCTTCCTGTACACCCTGGGAGGTTTGACCGAAGAAAAAGCCAAAGGCAAAACCTTTATCACCAATGCGTTGATCGGCATGGTGATTGCTTTCCTGTCCTGGACTTTGGTGAATGTATTAATATCGGCATTAACCGGATAATCAATGAAAAAGAAAAATAACAAGAATAATTTGCCGCTGATTAAATCGCTTACAGCGGCTATTAATCGTCTAAAGGAAAAAGCCAGACAAATCAAGAGCAAGGCCAATGCGGAGATGGAACATGTCGATCTGCCGGATGTAAAAGTGGATATTAATAATTTGGCGTTGGATATCAAACCCATCAGTGTTTTTAAAGCGACTCTCACGGTACTGATGGTACTTTTGGCAGCCTATTTATTATATGCCATCGGCAATACCCTGCTGCTGTTTTTCGTGGCCTTTTTCATAGCCTCCGCTTTGGACCCCCTGATAGATTATCTGCAGAAAAAAAGGATTCCCAGGGCTATCGGCGTGATACTTGTCTATATCATTATTTTTCTGCTGATAGCGTTGTTTTTTGTCCAACTTTTACCCTTAATAGCCGATCAGCTGATCGCTCTGGCCGGTGCGGTTAATGACTTCATCCTCAAAGTATCGCAAAGCCCGACTTTGAATCTGCCTTTCGGCAATCAAATAAGACCTTTTCTGGATGAACTGTATAAAGCCGTGGACATAAAGGTGATAGCCGTGCAACTGAAGGATTCCCTGCAACTGGTATCCACGCAACTGCTGAATCTGGGGGGAAATCTTTGGACAATCATACTGCAAATTTCCAATGGTCTGTTTAATTTTATATTGCTGCTGATTCTGGTGTTTTTCATGACCGTGGACGAGCAGGCACTGGAGAATTTCTGCATTTCCATTTTTCCGGAAAAGTATTCACCCTATATCAGCCAGCGTCTGCAGATGGTGAAGGTGAAAATAGGCGAGTGGATACGCGGTCAGCTGATGGTTTCCGTAGTTGCCGCGGTGGTATCTTTTATCGGTCTGGCCATTGCCGGCGTTCAGTTTTCCCTGCTGATAGCCGTAATTACCGGTATCTGCATGATAGTGCCGGTTTTTGGGCGCGTAGTAGCCTGTGTTCTGGTCTTACCGATCGTGTTGAATCAGTCGGCCGGACATGCGCTTTTCATGATCATCTATTATTTTCTGATCTCCCAGGTGGAAAATAATATCATTGTCCCGCTGTTGATGAACAAAGCCGTCGGGCTCTCCCCTATCCTGATTATTTTTGCTCTGCTGGTGGGCTTCCAGTTTTTGGGGATATTGGGTCTGGTACTGGCCATACCCATAGCAACAATCATGGCTATTTTCGCCAAAGATATCGGCAAAAGAATCCATTCAAAGATATAAATCAGCAGCGTTCAAAGATGATCGCTTCAGCTTTGGTGAAATCAAGCAGCGAGAGTCCGCAGAGGTCTTTTGTTGACGTTTGACCAAGCTCAGCCACTATAACAGCCGGCAGCTCCGGATTGACTTTATCCAGCTCCTCCGGCAACGCATAGGATTTAATTTCACGGAAGCTGCCATGCCTGGACAGCACTTCCAGAACAGTCCCCTTTTTATCTGTGAGATCCAGAATTTGGAGATGCTCGTTTTTGTAATTCTGGTTCAGATGTTTTAAAAGAAAATGAAAACCGTGCCTGAAATTTGCCGGATTGTTAAATTCAAAAACCGATTTAACCCTGATGATGCCGGACAGCTCCCCGCTGGATTGCAGTTTACCGGCCCAATGTTCATACAAATAACAAAGTGTGATACCGAAAAACAGACCGATTACTGCAGCAAGAAATAAAAACAACGGCAGGGATTCCGCTCTGGTGGCTATGTTAAAAGCACTGGAAGCCAGGTTGATTTGCAAATCCGAGGATTGATTGTAGGAGCTGATTTTCTGCATTAACAGCGAAAGGAGTTCCTTCTGGTAGATATTGCTGCTGGCTGTGTCGGCAGCAGAAAAATTGACGATGATGTTGTTTTTTTCCTGTGTCTTGGCCTTGACGGCATAACTGTAGCCGCTTTTAGCCTGTAAATCGTCCAGGAAAGCCGGATCCTTGAACCAGCCCTGCATGCTCTCCGCTATCTGTTCGGCTGCCTCCAGGTTTTCATAGGAGGAATTAACCTGGTGCTTGTCCTGAATACCGACGATCAGAAACAGGGTGTTGTCGACTTTATATCTGTCATAGGTTTTGGCGGCAAAAAAGCCCGCCAAAAGACAGCATATTATTGTTATAAGGATGGGTAGGATGTTTCTACGGACAAGTTTTATGACAGCTCTGAAATTCATGACAGGTGATGGGTTAATTGATAGGAATTCCAATTTTGTTCAACGGTGTTTAAAATATTTTGATGAAAATGTTTTTTGCTGAATTGGCTGGCGTGGCTGATAATTTTTTCCGGGTTAAAAGACAGGGATTCAAATTTGCTAATGGCTGCATTGAGTGAATCTGCAGTCTGCTCCGAAAAAAACAGGCCGGTCTGGTGATCGGTGACGGTTTCCAGTGCACCGCCTTTGGCAAAAGCGATGACGGGACAACCGCTGGCCATGGCTTCCAGCGGAATAATGCCAAAATCCTCGCATTGCGGAAAAATCAGCGCCTTGGCCTTAGAATATAATTCACGGAGCTGCCGGTCGGGCGTAAAACCCAGAAATTCGATGTTTTTACGTGCTCTTTTTTTCAGTGAGGGAAGCAGTCCCCCCGTACCGACGATTTTGACCGGCAAGCCATTTAAATTAAAAGCGTCGACCACAAGGTCGAATTTCTTGTAGGCGGTCAGACGTCCCACAGCCAAATAAAAGTTTTCTTTTTCCGCCGAATAAAAATTCTCGGGCTCGATGAACGGGTAGATTACAGAGCTTTCCCGCCGATAGAATTTTCTTATTCTTCTGCCGATATACCGGGAATTGGCAATAAAATGATCCACCCTGTCCACGGTGATTTTATCCCAGATCCTGATTTTATGAATATACAGTTTGGCAAATTTTTTCAGAAAACCGTTGAGAGCATACTCTTTCATGTATTTCTGATAATTGTCCCAGGCATAGCGCATTGGCGAGTGGCAGTAGCAAAGATGCAAGGTGCCAGGCTTGAGCAGCAGTCCTTTGGCACAGGAATGTGAACTGGAAATGACGATATCATAGGCGCCCAGATTGAAGCCCTCAAAAACGCGCGGCATCAAATGCAGAAAAAACTGATGGTGTTTTTGGGCCAGCGGATATTTTTGCAAAAAAGAGCTATGCACCTCGGCATTTTCAAACCCCTTCAGTTTCTCCGGGTTATAGAGAGAAGTAAAAATGGGGGCATTGGGGAAAAGTTCGTGCAGCCCCAGAATAACCTTTTCCGCACCTCCCTGATTGGTCAGCCAGTCGCAAACGATGGCAATTCGGGCTTCTTTTAGTGGTTTCAAGTAGATAATGAAAAAATCTGCATCGATCGGCAGAAAATATGATAGGCGAAATGGCGAAAAAGGCAATTACTTTTGAACCGGCGGAGCGGGAGGCTCATCATCGCTGAACATTTTCCCAAGAATATTTTTATAAGGGTGGCTTTGATCCATCTTATCCAGGGCTTTGGCCTTGAAAAGCTGAACGATCCTGTTATTGGGATCACGTTTGAGCAGACGTTCACAAATATGCAATACGTCCACGTATTTGGCTTTGTTGAACCACATACCGAGCAACTCGATCACCACCTCCTCGTCGGTTTTGGCCATAGTGGAGGTTCTTCTTTCTTCCGGCTCATCGATCAGTATCAAATTGCCGGCGCGATGCTTCAAAATTTGCCGCAGAACGATGTAACAGACAATAATGAAGACGGCGGCGAAGGCTATAAACAAGGAATTACCGGTAAAATTATTCATTTCCAGGGAATAATTGAAAATCATGTGCAGCATAATGGCAGTGAACAAGCCTTTCAGGATAGTGGTTTCCTGATAGGCCTGAATACGGGAAATATTGAACCGTTCCCCCAGCCAGCGGGAAAACCAAAGTTTTTTGCCCTGCAGGTTGGAGTGCTCGACAATACTGATGGAAAATTTGGCGATGCCGTAAAAGTAGCCGAAAAAACCCGAAAAAACCAGATGTCCGCAAGTCGTAAAGATCGACCGGAAAAGAAAGGCGACCAGCAGGGAACCGACGCCAAAATTGGTACCGATCTGGTAAAAATAAAAGATGTTTTCAGCGAAAGAGAAGCCGAGAGCGGAAATCAAACTGAATTGGATGGAATCATTGATGGTTTGGACCATCAGAAATTTACTGTCCAGATAGCGTATCATCCACTGCTTGATTATCTCTTCCGTAATGGCCACCCAGGCATAAAGTATCAGGAAGTTGAGATGCGGATTGGTAATGTGCTGATTGGCAAAAGAGACTATGTCAAACTGCGGGAACTGTATAAAGGCGTATTGCAAAAGGAAAATCGGCACAACGGCAAATGACCCGAGCAAAAAAATGATTATCTGGATTTTTTTGTTGCCCTGTTTGGAAAAGATAAAAATCAACCAAATCAGCGCCGGCACCAAGGCCAGCCCACCATAGAGCAAATATAGTGGATCAAAACTTGGCATTGTTGAAAAATGTTAGGATAGCAGGGCTAATTTTGCCTCGTCCAGTGTCGGGAAAGTGTTGATCAGCTGGGTAAGCCCGACCACCTCCAGAATGTCCATGATATTGGGTCTGGCCTTGGCAATGACGATCTTGCCGCCTCCTTCGGAAATCTTGCTGAACCAGTCGGTCAAATAGCCGATTGATTTGCTGTTCATATATTCCAGGCCTTCAAAATCAAGCAGCAGATTCAGATTTTTGGGATTCTGTTCAATCAGCGCATAGATAATCTTGGATTTTTCATCGACATTAGTCTCATCAAGCTGGCCCTTAAAGGTAACCTGTTTGGCAACCTTGTCTCCACCACTTACGGCCAGATCTTCGATAATGATATTTACATCCGTCATACTAATTGATTGTTAATGTTTTTATTTTAAGTAATTTAATTAAGCACTATATGTGCGGGATTTTCAAGACCTGTGGGCAATTGCGCTTTCAACTTGGGATCATTCAGATATTTTCTGACACGTACGCGTATCCCTCCTTCTTGAATATCGGAAAATTCCAGTTCGTCAGACCATTCCGCAACTATTTTGGGCAAACCGCGCCCGCGCAGCAAACCGTTGAGCACGCTCTGGCTTTTGCGGTCCTGAACCAGTTTTTCAATTTCACCGGCCTTCAGGGGATGCGCTCCGGTACCGGAATCCTCAATGACAATCTGAATGTAGTCATGGGGCTTGTTTTGAAAATGAATTTTAATAGTTTCCCCTTCCCGTGAGCCATGTTCGATGGCATTATTGCAAAGCTCATCCACGATCGACTGAAAACGGTAGGCCCATTGTTCGCTGAAATCAGTCATGTTCTTGATCAGCTTGAGCGTGAAATCCCTTATTCCTGAAAGGAAATAGGCTTGTGTAGGCAAAATAATAGTAATCTCAAGAGGATTGGATTTTTTTTCAATTTTATTTTGTTCCTGGCCCTGGACTGGCGCGTCGGTGGATTTGATGTTTTGATCCATTGGGAGAAAGCCTAATAATTCATAATATAATATCAGTTTAGCCTTTTTTTGTCAAAAGAGCGGGGGGAAAAGCTTGCTTTTCTGCTGCAGCTATAATAAATTCAATATGTTTTATTTCAAGTTTATCTCCTGATCGCGAAATCCTCCACTGTGGTAAACAGTGGCTAAGCGCGAGAGGAAGGGATAAATTAACCAAAAGGATATGACAAATGTCACCATAAAAGAGATGATGGATGCAGCGATGCATTTTGGTCATCAAACGCAGAAGTGGAACCCGAAAATGAAGAAGTTTCTGTATGGATCAAAAAACGGCATCCATATTTTCGATCTGGAAAAAACTGCGGCCTGCCTGCAGGAGGCCAGTGAATTTTTAAAGAAAGCCTCGGCGGACGGCAAGACAGTGATGCTGGCCAGCACCAAACCGCAGGCCGCCAGACTGGTTATGGAAGCAGCTAAGGAGACCAGAATGCCCTATGTGGTGAATAAATGGATGCCCGGGCTGCTGACCAATTTTTCGACTATCAAGAGGCGGATTAAATATTTCAATGATCTGCTGGAACAAGAAAAAAACGGGGAACTGGAGAAATATACCAAAAAGGAAATAGCTCATATAAAGAAGGAATTGGTCAAGCTGCAGGATGCTTTCGGCGGAGTGAGGGAAATGGACAAATTACCGACCGTGGTATTTGTGGCCGATGCCGTACGTGACAGGATTATTGTCAATGAAGCCAATAAGATGAAAATCAAAGTTGTTGCCATTACTGATTCCAACGCCGATCCCGATGGTGTGGATTATCCAATTCCGGCCAATGATGATGCTTTATCTTCATTGAAATTTGTAATCAATATGGTGAAAGACGCCCTGGTGGAAGGAAAGGGTGTAAAAAAATAATCAAAAAAGTAACAATCTTGCTTTATGCAAAATGCAAACAATGAAAATCAGCCCACTACGAACGAGGTTAAACCCGCCGCCGGCGGCGTAGTACAGGATGCCGCCACAACGCAGGCCAAGGAAGTTGCCAATGTGGCAGCAGGAAAAGTCGGTGAAGTCGGAGGGGCTTTACAGGGGCAGGTCCAGAATGTCGGCGCAGCGGCCAATCAGCAGGTAAAAGACATGGGCAAGGCAGCAGGCCAACAGCTGCAGAATCTGGGCCAAGCGGGAGTCGGGCAAATAAGCGGAGCTTTGGGAAAGATGGTGAATGCCTCCAATGAAGCCAAACAGAATCAGCCGCCCGTTGGACAGCAGGAGAAAATTTATGCCATGATCGGCTATATACCGTTTGTTGCACTGGTTTCCATTATTATCAAACCCGACAGCGCTTATGTGAGGCTGCATGCCAAACAAGGTCTTTTGCTTTCAATAATTTTCTTTCTTTCCGGAATGATGGCCGCGATAGTATCGCTGTTCGGAGTACTGGGACAGTTTCTGGCCTTCCTGATCGGTCTGATACCTCTGGCCTGTATTATTTTGGGTATTTATTCAATGTATCTGGCCATCAACGGTTTCTGGTGGAAAATACCGTTTATCAGCACCGTTGCCGATTTGATACCCGTGGAAATGATGGCAAAAGTTTCCAAAGAAAACATTACAGGACAAATAGGCGTAGCCAAGAATGATTATGATAACAGGGCTGAAACGCTGCAAAAAGAAAAGACGGAAAAAACCGGTGAAGCTGCAGCTGTTACTCCAACACAAGGCACGGCTACTGGCACCGGTGCGGCCGAAGCAGCCAAGCCTGTGGAAGCCCCAGTGGCCAATCCACCTCAAAATGGAGGAAATCCCCCAAAAGCCAATTGAAAATATTTTTATCAATTAATCCCCGAATAAGATGAGCGTGTCTCTTGATGATATTAAAACTCTCCGGGAAGCCACAGGCGCATCGATGATGGCCTGCAAAAAGGCTTTGGAGGAAAACGACGGTGATTACCAGAAGGCTTTCGACGAGCTGCGCAAAAAAGGAGAAGTCAAAGCTGCAGAAAAGTCAGCCAGAAAAACGGCCCAGGGTGTCATTTATGCCTATATACACAATAACAGAAAATTGGGCTCTCTGGTGCAGCTGGCCTGTGAAACAGATTTCGTGGCTAAAAACGAAAAATTTCTGGAACTGGCCAATGAACTAGCCATGCAGGTGGTGGCAGCCGATCCGAAGGCTATTTCACCGGAGGAGATTGATGCGGAATTTATCAAAAAGGAAAGAGAAATCTGGTTGGAACAGCTGAAAAATGAGGGTAAGCCCGCAGAAAAGATCAATATGATTCTGGATAATAAAGAAAAAACTGCGCGGGCAGAAATGTCACTGATGACGCAGCCCTATATCAAAGATCCCAGCAAGACGGTGGAAGCACTGATCAAGGAATACATTACCAAGCTTGGTGAAAATATTAAAATCATCAGGTTTACGAGGTACGAAATATAGTTTCTGGAAAATATTATTTTATTGAAACTCCCCTTCTCAATCAGGGGAGTTTTTGTTAATCTTTTCAAGAAAGAAAATATGTGTTAGAATAAATAGACATAAATAAATAAAAAACATGATGGATACTCCACTGGAAATAAGTTCAAATAATGACAATCCTAAATACATGATTGTCAAATTTGTAGGCAATCTGGACTCTTATGGTTTGACGGAAAAAAGGAAAGATATTGATCAACTGGTGACCGATTGCAACAAGCCGTTTCTAGTCTTTGATTTTTCCGAACTGGAATATATCAACAGTGAAAGCATCGGCTTATTGATGCGTTATAATGAAATACTGATGGCCAAAGAACAGAAACTTGTTTTATTGCAGGCTAAACAGAATGTTATTGATGTACTGGAAGTCATAGGTTTATTGGAAACAGTTCCCTATTATGCCAGCATGGAGGACTTCCTAAAGGTATCGGAAAATGCAAATTAAAGGATCGCTTCAAAAAAAGATTTTTGTTCATCTGATTGGCGTCGTGCTGATTGTCGCAGCTGCGGTGACCGGTTTGATTTATTATTATAAGGTAGAGGTGTTTACCTGGGTAGATCTGGCTTTGGCATCCGGGTTTGTCTTTGTCACCTCTCTGCTGGTATATATTCTGGACATCGTGTGGCCGATCAACCTTGTTTTACAACAAATCAAGGCTTTGCTGACCGGCCGGAGATACAAAAAAATATATACCAAAAGAACCGATGAGATTGGCATTTTCGCCCATTTTTTTAATGAAGTAACCGACAGTCTGGAGAGAGTCACCGATGAGCTGGAAAAAAATAAAAAATTGACGGGTGAGCTGGTTGTAGCCGGCCAGCTGCAGAAAGAACTAATACCGATCAAAGCCCCCACCATCGAGGGGTTTGACATCGCCGTGAAAAATCGTTCCGCAGAGGAGCTTGGCGGTGATAACCTTGATTTTATAAAGGTAAATCATTCAACTTATTTTTACATCGGCGACGTGACCGGACACGGCATACCGGCCGCCATCGTCATGACCATGGTCAATACCCTGATCAATGCCTATGCGGAAATTTATGAAACGGCTTATGATGTGGTGGTGCAGACCAACCGCCACCTGAAAAATAAGATCAGGTCAACCATGTTTATGAGCATGCTGATGCTGAAATGGAATGGCATGAATAAAAAGATGAGTTTTGTGGGCTGCGGGCATGAGCATATTATAATTTACAGGGCACAGAGCAATACGGTTGATATTCTGCCCAGCGGGGGCATCGCTTTGGGCATGGTCAACGATAACAGTAAAATCATCAAGGAAAAAGAACTCAATCTGAATACCGATGATGTGATCGTGCTATATACCGACGGTATTACGGAGGCCAGGAATATGAAGGGGGAAATGTTCGGATTGAACCGCTTAAAGGACCTGGTGCTGCTTTATGCGGGAAGCAATGATGCCATTTCCATTATTCAAAGCATTGCCAAGGATTTTTCCACTTTCGTGGAAGAGCATGTGCAGGATGACGATGTGACGCTGGTCGTGGTAAAGAAATTAACTGAAGGCAGTGAAGGCAAGGCCATGATTGACCAGAAACAGGCACGTTGGACAGATGAATCGGCCATTGCAGAACCGGCGAAGAAAGAGGAAAACAAGGAAAAGGTTTGATTTTTTGACAGATTACTTCAAAATGATTGCGCTTTAAAGTTATGCGATGTTATTGCATCTGTTCGATTATCATTTGCCGGTAAAATTCATTGCGGACAAACCGGCCAAGAGACGTGATTATGCGCGCATGCTGGTATACAGAAGCAAGGATAATAAGCTTAAAGATGTGCATTTTTATGATTTACCGAAATTGCTGGGCAAAAACGACGTGCTGGTTTTCAATAATTCACGGGTTATCCCGGCCCGTATTCTGAATGATCAAGCCGGAACCTGGAAAGAAATTTTTTTTCTGGAATACAATAATGGTTTTTGGAAATGCCTGGTGAGGCCGGGTAAGTTTTTTCCGCTTGGGGCTCAGATTAAAATAGCTGCTGCGGTTTTCATAGTCAAAAAGACAGACCCGCAAGGTTTTCGTTATCTGCAAACCGCTCTTTCCCAACAGGCTGTGATGAATCTTTTACAAAAGAAAGGAAGTATGCCTGTGCCCCCCTACATCAAAGGCCGTCATTATCATGAAGAGGATTATAATACCGTTTTTTCAAAGATCAGCGGCAGCGTAGCGGCACCCACTGCCGGGCTGCACTTTACGACGGAATTATTAAAGAAACTGCAGTCCAAAGGAATTGCCGTGGAATTTGTAACACTGCATGTCGGACTGGGGACTTTTTTGCCCGTAAAGACCAATGATTTGCGCAATCACAAGATGCATAGCGAAAAATATGAAATTGATTTCCAGACGGCCAGGAGAATTAATCAATACAAGCAACAGGGAAAAAGAATAATAGCCGTCGGCACTACGGCGATCAGAGTGCTGGAAGACAACTATGCACGTAATGACTGCATCAAAGCAGGTAAATACGATACGGCTATTTTTATAAAACCGGGTTATAAATGGCGTATTGTTGCAGGCATGATAACCAATTTTCATTTACCCAAGAGCACGCTGATCATGCTGGTATCGGCGTTTATCGGAAAAAACAATACCATGGCCCTGTATGAATACGCCAAAAGAAGAGCTTACCGCTTTTATTCTTTTGGCGATGGCATGCTGCTTTTTTGAAGCCAACCGGGCAGCAGGGGCGGCGTCTTGAAAATGCTGATGTTTTTGATCAGGTTGATATCATCCAAACTGTATTTGCCGAAATAAAGATCGGTCAAATCCCCTCCCGCTTCAAAAAAACGCTGAATTTTTTTGCGACCGCTGAAATAACAGTAGTCTTTGGTAAAAGCCCCTTTCTGCGAAGTGTCGCCCAGTCCCCTTTTGACGCGAAAACAGATATCGATGGCACTGCTGTCAGTTAAATGCTTATCCTTCAGATAATGGAAAAGATCCAGCAGGGAGAGGTTTTGGGCCTGATAGATAGCCTCGGCAATGATGTCTTTGTAGTATTCGTCACTGCAGAGTTTCCTCTGACTGATGACGTTGAAAACGGCCAGTCCTTCCTGTGTTTCCAGATAATTGGCAAATCCCTGGCTGAAAAGTTTATATTTTTGTCTGGCGCCGTTTTCCCAAGTCAGCAGATGGGTTTCAATTTCATGGATGACCAGGTCATTGGCGCGGTCCCGGCTGAAGGTGGCGTTTTTACGGATGATGATCGTCCTGTTTTTATTGACCATGCATTTGCTGAGCAGGTCGCGCCGAAGTTTGACCCGCCATTCGGGTAAGTTATATTCGCCCAGCTTGGCTTCAAAAAGATTTTTCAGGTCCTTGGCCGAAAGCTTTTCATTATTTTTGGGCACTTTGGGGGGATAAACCTTGTTCCTGATTTCCTCCAGATCCTCCGTGGTGGTAGTGCCGAAAATAATTTTTGACAAATCGTTAAATTCGCTGCTACCCCGCAGCTTGATCAGCTCGAAATAATTGCCCAGTTCAGTGATTTTTTGATGAAAGAGATGTCCCAGATCGCTGTCATCATACTTGATGCGGTTTAATTCTTTGCGCAGTGCGATGGTATCGCCATCATATTCCCTGTAAAGCAGGACGGGATTATAATTTTTTTCCTGGGAGAAATTTTTAGTTTCCTGAAAATAATTTAAAGGTCTGAAATAACTGAGAAATTTCAGCTGTGAAACAATGCGGCAGATCTGCCGGTCACTTTCCAGCGGATCATAATTGGTAATGAATATTTTTCTGGTTTCGCCGCTCTTTTTTTCGGTAATAAGATTATTGATGGAGGTGTCGATCAGAAAATGGCCGCCAATGTCCCGGTTGCCCAAAATCACCTGGTATTTCTTTTTAATGTTTTTATCGATGCGGAAAATGGAAGTGATTTTACGGTCACCCAGCTTGAATTTGAGCTTAAATTTGAAATTATTGAGGTCTTTTTGTTTTTTCGAGCTGATCAGTCCCATTTTCTTGGCCAATTCCAGTCCCAGATAACTTTTACGCCTGGAGGTATTGATAAAGGCAAATGAGGAAATGACTTCCTTATGATGGAAAATATCAATTTTCTCGTAGATACCGATAACTTTTTTTCCGGAAAGGGATTTGATGTTTTTCTCGATGGAATAACCGAACATGTCTTTGGCCATCCTGATGCCCTTTTCTATGGATTTTACTTCCACTCCCTCGATTTTTTCCAGCCTTTTACGCAATGGTGACAGGTTGGCCAGCTGGATGCCAATGCCAGCACGGGCGTTGATTTCCAGCAAAACCGGCCCCAGAAACTTGTCTATGGCTATATCGGCTCCCATATAGCCAAGATTACTGGCTAATTGGGACTGGCAGGCAATGCGGAGGATATCGTCCCAATAGGGAATTTTCAGTCCTTTCACACTGCCAATTTCCGGGATTTCCTTGATAATTTTGCCGCGATGGGTCAGGTAGGTTACCACCCCTTTGGCCAGGTCGATGCCAGCTCCATAAGCCCCGAGGTGTAAATTGGCTTTGCCTTCGGATTCAACGGAGGGCAGACGCAGCATGGCCATTACGGGAACAAGGTTGTGAACAATAATTCTGATGTCGGGCAAGCCGCCATAGGAATATTTTCCCAGAATATCGTCCGATATGATCAGTTTTTCAAAAAAAGCTTTATCCGGTTTGTCGGTAACGGAAAATTGACCGGAAAGAATATCCTTGACGTTTTCAGAAAGCTGTTCCCTGGTATAAGACTTTCCCTTAATATCATAGAAATAATCATGATCCTTGCGAATAATCGGGATAATGCCCTGTCCGCCGAAACCAAGGTTTGGTTTCAGAACAAATTCAGTTCCCAGTTTGTTGTAATTGAAGCGGAATAATTCTTCGCGACTGGAAATAGTGCCCAGCAGTTTGGGAACAGGAATTCCCCTTGCCGAAAGAAAAGCTTTGGCCTTGATTTTATCATCAGCAATCTCAATCCCCTTTTCCTTGTTATAAGGGGATATGTAAAGCAGATTTCTGGCATTGATACCTAGTATGCCGCTTCTAAAGATGGGCATCAGTGATTTTTAAATATTAGTTTGCGGAAGCGGTAAATTTCAGTGAGGCGCAAGCCGGTGTACCTGCCGATAATAATGGTCAGCGCCAAAGCCATAAAAACACTTTCCGGGTAGGCTTCAATCAGCTGACGCAGCCAGGGAAAATAAAAGTTCTGGGAATCCGCCACAAATTGTCCGCCGAGCAGAAAAAAGACCAGCATGGAGAAAAAAATCGTATTAAAGATGTTTTTCAGGTCACTGATAATATTGGACCGGGAGGGCTTGAAAGTAAGGTAACGCTCATTGATCAGTGAAATGATCAGGATGCCATAAAGTATCAATAAATGGCTGTTGGAGTTGTTGAAAAAGCTGTCATTGCGGAAAAAAGGCAGGATCAGAATCAGGGCAATGGAGAGAATACCGATGACAAAGGATACTTTGACGGCAAAATGAAGCCTGAACAGATTGATAAAATATTTACCGATATAGCCCAGAAAAAGGCTTAAAAACAGCAGCTCGAAGGTTATCAGCGGGCTGAGAACGAAAGAAGTCAGAATAATGGTGATGGGCACAAAGGTGTTGGAAATGTTCAAGCCGATAATGATACGGAAAAAAGCCAGAAATAAGCCGATAAAGGGCAAAATCAGTGCTAAATATAGAGTCTGCCGGTCAATGGCATAGCCGGCCAAAACGTCAATAGAATGGCTTATAGATCCGGTATAAATGATATAAACGGAAAAAATTACCAATATTAAAAGCAGTATTAGTGTTTTATACCTGGATTTGGGCATTAAAATGGCTTGGTGAATTGTTTTTGCAGCGCCTGTATGATATAATGAAGGGATTTAAAAATAAACATAAAAGTATGTTTACAGCTAAGAAGAATATTGCTCTGATCCTGACGGCGCTCCTGCTGGCCTCACAGATGCAGGTTCTGGTGGCCATGGCCGCCCTGAACGGTTATGCCATCGGCAACGACGGTATAGCCGGACAAAGCACCTATCTGAAGGCCAAAGGTTTTGCTTCGGCCGAACCGATAAACTTTGTCGTACAGAAACCCGATGGCGTCAATCTGACTATTTCAGCGCAAACAGACAATGACGGTCAGGCCCAGGTGGAGCTTTACGATTATCATACCAAGAAAGCGGGTGAATATGGATTATATGCCTACAGTCAGGATCAGACGGAGAAGACCGCAGCCACAACTTTTAGAATCCTGACCGCCCCGCTGGATGAGAATATCTCTACCGTCAGTGTTGACAGAGCGATGGTGCGGGCCAATGGCACCGACTCCGCCAAAATTGACGTTTATCTGAAAGATGCTTACGAAAACCCCATTAAGGGGCACAATGTCAAATTGATCTCCACAAGACAGGCCGATCAGATTACGGCCAATAGTTCCTGGACCGATGAAGATGGAAAAATTTCCTTTGACGTCAAATCTTCGACGGCAGGGATGTCCAGCTTTATGGCTTTGGATCTGGGTGAGGATAAAATGCTTTCACAAAGAGCCAATGTTTCGTTTGTTGATGAAAGCTCACTGGTTGGCGATATCGGAGGGGATCTGATCAATGTCGCAAATGCGGCTGATTTCGGCACTCTGAGCGGCTTTGAAATTACAGATTTGCCGGATACCATCAAACCGAACGAAAACATAAGTTTTGGCGTAAAAGCCGTTGATACCGATGGTAAAACAGTGCAGGACTACACCGGCACCATCAGGTTTTCTGCTGAGGGTGACAACAGTTCCGGCGTAACCCTGCCGGCCAATTATAAATTCATGCCGGAAGATTTGGGTGTCCATGCCTTTAATTTGGGTTTGAGTTTTGCCGAAGCAGGGACTTATAATATTGTGGTCAACGATGTCAGCGATAAATTCAAACAGGGCAATAAAACGGTTGTCGTGGGTGGAGGTGCAACCACGACCGGAGGAGGTGAATCCAAACCCACCATCACCGCTCCCGCAGCCGGCACCTACAGTCAGGCGGAGCAAACCGTCAGCGGTTCCGCCAAGCCCGGTTCCACCATCAAAATTTATGATAATGACAATGAGGTTGGCAGTTCACCTGTCGGGCCGACCGGCAAATATTCTTTCCAAACCAAGGCTTTGACCGATGGTGACCATTCCATTTACGTGGTCAGCGTGGATCCGATATCACTGGAGGTTAACGGCACGTCTGATACAGTAAAAATAAGCATCGACACCACTCCGCCCGCTCTGGACGACTTGCAACTCGATCCTTCTACCGGCATCAAAGCCGGCTCGGTGATCAACGTGAAAGTTTACAGTGAAAAGAACCTGTCACAGGCCGCGGTAATTTTGAATTACGATATTATCGCCTTAAATGCCAGTATTGACGATCCCACCATCTATGTCGGCACAATACAGGCTCCGGCGGATCCCGGCGTTTATAAACTGAATGTTTTATTGGTGGATGAAATGCAGAATGAAAAAACTTATGAGGATCAGGCTACCATAACTGTTGATCCCAAAGGAGGAACCATCGAAACGGCCACCAAGCCCGCAACTCCGGCCACCACCCCGCCAGCCACAACTCCCCCGGCAACCACGCCAACGGGAGAAACCGTACCGGTTGCAGGCGCCCCGTCGCAAGTAACGGGTTTGATAGCTTACGGCTCCGACAAGCGGGTGACGCTGGTCTGGGATGCCGCCACCGACGACAAAATGGTCAAAAATTATAAAGTTTATTACGGAGAGGACGTGAAGGATTTATCAAAAATCGTGATGACCAAAGACGCCAGCACGACCTGGTATATTCCCAATCTGGATAACGGCAAGGAATATTTCTTTGCGGTAAGCGCCATAGACGATCAGGGCAATGAAAGCAGCAGCAAGAGTGAGATAGTCAGCGGTATTCCCTTTATGCTGGAAATAAAAAATGCGCTTTCCACGGCACCGACACAGCCTCTGCAGCAGCCCGTGGCATTGCGTCCTGCAGCTTATAACGGCCCCTTTCCCACCAAGACTGCCAGTACCGGTCCGGAGGTTTTCTTTCTGCTTGGCATCAGCGCGGTAACAGGAGTCTTTGCCAGCAGAAAAAGAAAATAATGTAATGGATTTTTTGACGGAGGATTGCTAGACTGGCGAAGAAATTATGATTAAGGAGATACTGATAAATTTTGGCAGTCTGTTTTGTGATTTGATGAGCACGGTCATAGTCATACAAATTTTGTTGTCGTGGTTTGTACCGCCGGGCAACAACTTTTATCAATTTTTGAACGGTCTGACCAGACCTGTTTTGGGATTCTTCAGAAAAATCACTCCTAAAACGGGTATGATCGATCTCTCGCCGCTGATCGCCTTATTGGCGCTGGATATAGCCAGAACCGTCTGGATTTATCTTTTAACGGGCATGTAAAAAGCGTCAGCGGATATTCAGGATATCATCGCTTAATTTTGTGATGTCCCCGGCGCCGATGGTCAGGATGGCATCATAATTCTGGTAGATTGAACGGATTCTGTTTAAGGTGTCGGGGAAATTTAGGGTATTTTCCGACAGAGCGGGGCGATGCCGATTGAGAGCGGTCACCAGATCATCAACGGATACTTTTGACATATCTTCGACGCTGTCGCGACTGCGGTAAATATTCGGTATCAGCACTTTATCCGCGTCATCGAAAGAAAGAGCAAATTGATTTAAAAAATGATAGGTTCTGGAATATTGATGGGGCTGAAACACGCAAAGAATCCTGGCCGTCCGCCCGAAGCGCTCGCGGGCGGCGGCCAGCGTGGCCTGTATTTCCGCAGGGGCATGACCGTAATCATCTATGACGGTAGTTTTGCCCAGCTGGCCTTTGACTTCAAAGCGGCGGCTGGCGCCGCTGAAAGTCTGCAGGGCGGTTAGTGCCGCTTGGTTTTGCACCTTTAGATATTTGGCCAAAATGAAGGCAGCCGCCGCGTTCAACAGGTTGTGGCGGCCAGGAATGTTTAACTTTAAACTGCTGGTGGTGCCGTCAGGTTCGATAATTGTATTTTCCCTGATCAGGTAGTCGTTGTTTTGGCCATAGCCGAATGTCAGAACCTTAAAAGGATGTTTTTTCTCCCGGAGCAGAAGTGCTATGTTTTCATCATCACCATTGGCCACCAGCAGGCCGGACAGCGGTATCTTGGCCAGAAAAATGCGGAAGGAATCCAAATATCTTTCCGCCGTACCGAAATAATCCAGATGCTCGGGATCGATATTGGTCAAGACGACCATTTGCGGCGAGTAATTCAAAAATGAATCACGATATTCACAGGATTCCAGCACCAGCAGGTCGGAATGCCCCAATAACTCATTGCTGCCGGCAAATTCACGGAGCAGGCTGCCGACAATAACCGTCGGATCCAGGGCAGCTTCTTTCAGGATCAGACCGAGCAGGGCAGTCGTCGTGGTCTTGCCATGTGTGCCGCAGACGCAAATACTGCGATAGCTTTGCGTGAGCAGACCTACGGCCTGCGGATAAGACAACATGGGAATTTTTCTGCGTTTAGAGGCCTGCATTTCCACATTTTCTTCGGGCATGGCAGGCGTATAGATGACCAGTGAAGTGTCCGCGGGTATAGAATCGGCATGATGCCCGATTTTTACCGGAACGCCCTCCTGAATCAGGCGGTCGATATTTTTCCCGCCGGACTGGTCAGATCCGCTGATATTATGCCCGTCCTTAGCCAATATTCTAGCTAGAGCACTTATTCCTATTCCGCCAATTCCAATAAAATGGATATTCTGGTATAAGTTGAATGATTTAAGTATGTGTTGAGACATTAATATGCCTTTTAAGTTTAGTCCGACATCGAATATAGCAAAGTTAATAATCGTTGTAGAGCTGATTTTAGTGATATATCTGCTCAACACACTGACCGTATCCGTATATCGGGGCTATGAAATTGACAAAGTCATCTCGCAATTTGAGGATGAAAACCACCGCATTGAGGATGATAACAGGCAGAAATCGGAGGATTATGATTATTTTACCTCGCCCAATTATATCGAGAAAATTGCCAAACAAAATCTGGGGCTGGTAAATCCCGGCGAACAAGTAATCATTTTGCCGCCGGCAAGCGATAATGCGAGTACCGATAATACCGGTCTGGAAGCCCAAAACACTCCTTACAGCGGTTTAAGCAATGAAGAAAAATGGCGAGTGTTTTTCTTTGACAGAAATAAGACATTGCAGTAATGTAAGCGGGCGTTGACGCGGGGTAGAGCAGTGGCAGCTCGTCGGGCTCATAACCCGGAGGTCGGTGGTTCGAATCCACCCCCCGCAACCAAAAATATTCCCCTATTTAATTGAAGGGGTTTTTATTTGAATGGTGGCTGGGGAGAGAATCGAACTCTCGACCTTGGGCTTATGAGTCCCACGCTCTAACCAACTGAGCTACCCAGCCTGATCAATGCGGGCTAATTTTAGGAATTCTGAGCGAAAAACACAAGACAAATATTCCAATATGATGTAGATTGGGAAACGAAATGAAAAAAATCCAATATACAAATTTGCGTATCTATAAAACTGTTTTGCAGTGGCGGCAAAAGGCATTGGGCCCATTGGCACATTATTTGGCGAACCATGGTGTAACGGCGCTGCAGGTGACCTTATTTCGCCTGCTGCTGGCTATTCCTCTTTTTTTTATGGTGGGCGAATGGCCTCTATGGGCATGCCTGCTGATATTATTTAATTTTTTTCTGGACAGCCTGGATGGCGTCATTGCCAGAATACAGAATAAGGCCAGTCTCAAAGGACGGGTCTTGGACTTGTGTACCGATAATTTTTATATTGTGCCTTTTATTTTGGGACTGATCTGGACGAATTCGCTGCAACCGTTCTGGGGTGCTGTCTATTTAGTCAACATGTTGCTTAATTATTTCATGAATTATCTGCGCTTCGGAATAGAAGTGGGTAAGTTCCCTTTTTCTTTCAGCAAATATTTTTTTTATGCCGCGCTTTTATTTTATGCCATCTGGTTGATCAACGTTTTTGATCTGCTGTTGATTTTTTGGGCAGTGTTTTTACTGGTCGATAATATCTTTTTGGCCTATAAACTTTACCGATCATGACCTCGTTTTTGACCGAATGGGGCGGAAAAATCCTTTTTACGCTAATCTTCTTTCTGCCGGCCTATCTGGCCAATATGTTTCCGGTAATTTTTTTGAAGACCTCTTTCCTGGTAAATTTGCGCAAACCAATTGATATGGGCCGTAAATGGCACGGTAAAAGAGTACTAGGAGACAACAAGACTTTCTACGGCATCGTTACTGCCGTAATAGGCGGCGCAATCGGCGCGCCTCTGGCTGTTTTTATTTTTTACTCTGCTGATGGTGGCCTTGTAAATTTACTAAATACGGAGTTCTGGCATCTGGTCTGGTATTTCATAACCCTGCTATTTATCGGCGGATACGTTGGTCTTGGGGCAATCATGGGAGACATTATTAAAAGCTTTTTTAAAAGACGAATGGGGATCGCACCGGGCAAGCCTCTGATTTTTTTTGATCAGGTGGATTTTATCATTGGCGCCTGGGTGGCCATAATGTTTCTGGAATGGCTTTTAAATGTACAATCCGGCATAGATTGGCAAATACTGCTGATCAGCCTGATCATTACTCCCCTGCTGCACCTGGGGGCAAATTATATTGCCTTTAGGCTTAAATGGAAAAAAGTCTGGTGGTGATCAGATAATATCCAGCAGTTTGCTCTGGAAATCCTGGAAATTGCCGTCCCTGGGCAACAAAATGAATTGACCGGTGGTGCTTTTGGAAGCATACAGAAAATTGTCGTCACTCAAGATATTGCCGGCAAAAATCGGATAATCCTTGTAGGAATCATAAATTTGAATGGCCTCAAAAATATTGAGGTCGGTGGAAACATTTTGCTGTATTTTCTTGAAGGCCTCAACGTAAAACAGAATATTATCCAGGGTACCAACCGCATCCAGTTCACTCTTGATGGCCAGGACGATTTTCTGCTGTCTGAGACTGCGGTCAAAATCGTTGGTTGATTTGCGGGATCTGGCATATTCCAAAGCTTTTTCCCCGTCCATCTTTTGCAGGCCGGGATCGAAAACAACCGTTTTTTTGCCAAGGGCATCGGTCGGATAATTCTCATCCACGATCTTTTTATCCACATTGATATTGATACCGCCCAGATAGTCGATCAAATCGGTAAAAGCGGCAAAATTAAAACTGACATACTTATCAACGGTCAATCCGGTAACCTGCTTGATTATTTCTTTGGTTTTTTCGGGTCCGTAGAACTCGTAAAATTCATTGATCTTGCGCCCGTTGACATAAAGATCCCGCGGTATACTGAGCAGGCTGATCTTTTTCTGCTCCGTATCGATCGTAATCATGATGATCGAGTCAGTCAGCTTTTGATTGCTTCCCAGAAAGAGAATTGTCATGATTTTATCATCAGCCGTGGTCTGGCGCGCGATGAGATCTTTTTCATTTTTGACAGCGGCTATCTCCTCATTTTTCTGGTCGAGCAGGTTGCTCATCAGTTTTTTCTGGTTTTCCAGCTGCGTTTTGTAAGCGTCGATATCCTTTTTTAACTGCTGATTATCGGTGAGCTGCGTATCGACTTTCTGAAAAACATCGGTCAACGTGCTTTCATTCAAATTGAGCAGATCTTTCTGGCTTTCCAGCCGCTGGCTCAGGATGCGGTTTTCGTCCTTCAACTGCCCGATTTCACCGATCATCGAATCTATGTTTCTGTTATTGGCGGCAAAAAGCACGTTGGAGTTGCGGAAATAGAAAGCCGTGCCGACCAGCTGAACGGCCAATATCAAGCCAAGAACATAAGTTACGAATTTTATTTTTGATATTTGTTTGTCCATTTTACACTTCTATGCCAATTCTGGCCCTGATCTCCTGATCGACAAATTCTTTTTTGCGGCCGTATTTGATACGGGAATACTGGGTGACGATTTCGCCGATTTTTTTATTTGATCCGCTCATGTCATAAACCGTTTCCAGGGAAAAAGGCCTGGAGGTGGTATTGTTGATATTCAGTTTGATATAAGCCTTGAAGTTGGCAATGGAGATAATATCCTGCTCAGTCAGGATGGGGGCATATTCCTTGGCCAGATATTCGCCGTCTTCCGCACCCACCTTGAAAGACATCATGGTACCGACGTTGCCGAACACGGCATCGCGGATGGATGTGTCGTTTTTCTTTTCCAGCTGTTTGATGTACTGGTTGGCCATAATCAAAGCCAGATGGTATTTTCTGGCCTCGGAAAGGATGGAACAAAAACTGTCGGTGGAAAAGTTCTGGAATTCATCCACGTAAAGATAGAAATCCTTTCTGGCCTCTTCCGGCATGTCCACACGGCTCATGGCTGCCATCTGAATACGGGCCACAATCACCAGTCCCAGAAGCTGGGTGTTCAGGTCGCCGATTTTACCTTTGGAAAGATTGATCAGCAAAATCTGCTGCGAATCCATGGCCTGGCGGACGTTGAAAGCCGATTTGGTCTGGCCGATGGTGTTTCTCATGATCGAGTTGGTGATAAACGGACCAAACTTCGCCGAGAAATAAGGGATCATTTCCTGCTTTTCACGGTCGCCGGTATGGGCATATTCATGCTCCCAGAAAGATCTCACCACGGGATTTTTGGTTTTGCTGACTTTATATTTCATAAATTCGTCATCAACAAAGATGCGCGGCACGTCGATGAGTGTAGCGCCTTCCTCGGTGTCTTCCATCAGAGTCAGGCAGGCGTTGCGGAAATAGTGCTGAATGCGCGGACCAAAGATTTCATCACCGAAGAGCTTGATAAAAATCTCGGTGGCCTGACTGGAGGCCATGTCCATTTCCTCCGGCGTTTTTGCTTCCAGCATATTTAAGCCCATGGGTCTTTCTGTGTCGGAAGGGTTAAAGACGACACAATCCTTTGCTCTTTCCTTGGGCACGAAGGTTACCAGTTCCTCGATCAGATCCCCGTGCGGGTCGATCACGCCCACGCCGTCACCCTTCTGGATGTCCTGGCGGGCGCACCAGCTCAGGAATACAGATTTTCCGGAGCCAGACTTGCCGATACAATAATGATGCCTGGTGCGGTCCTGTCGGAGCATGTGAATTTCCTTTTTGACTCCGCGGAAAACGTTGTAACCGAGCAGAATCCCCTCGGTGGGGGTTTCGATTGGTGCCGGCAAAACCTTATAGGGCAGCCAGTTGATGGTGGGAGCGTGGTTATATCTGCTGCAGGGAAGATGGAAGATGGAACTTAGTTCTTCCGGAGCCACGATGCCGTTTTTTTCGCCGAAAGGTCCGAATGAAGTGTCAATCAGGCAATTCCTGTAATTAAACTTCATGAAAAAATTATTGATCGAATCGATCGGAAAAACGCGCCGGTTGTTAAACCAGTTGGAAGATTCATCGCGGAACATGCTCAAAGCCAGACTGACGTTGTTGGTGATCTCTTCAGCCCTGGCCCTGTTGGTGGAGGAGGCAAAATATCTGACCACCATCCTGAACATCGGCTGGGCGGCTTTTTCACCCATTTTCTTTGATCTTTCTTCCAGCGGCTGCAGCATCCGAACAAACCCGGACTGGCTTTCCGGTTTATCCTTGATTATTTTGTCGTAGCCGAAGAATAAACCGACAATAATATTGCTTAAAAATCCCAGGCCGGGAATATTGAATTTGGAAACCTGCTTACCCTTGAATAAAGTGGAAGCAATATTTTCAATTTTTTTATTATATTTTCTGCTCCGTATGGGACGCATGGTCATCTGAATGCCGGCTATTTCATCTTCCTCCAGCTTGGAAAAAATATTGGTCAGATCATTCAACGGATCGTTTTCCGCGTATTTGTAGGTTTTGAAAGGAAACCAGTAGGGCTGCGTCAGATAGGCAAAATACATGCGCAAATAATGCCCTTTTTCGGCGAGCGGATATTTGTCCACCGGTATGATATCGGCATTGGGATAATAAGCGGTGATCTGCTTTTCCAGCAATTCACGGTAGATTTTTGGCGTGACCAGGTAAAAATCGATTATTTTTTTCTGGGCCACAATGTCAAAAGACACGATATTGGAATCGAAAAGACTGGTACGGAGGATATTGCGAAGACTCAATTCGGACAATTCATGAATATTCCTGAAACACTGGTCCATAACGCTAACCTTTTCCTTGAAATCCTTTTCCTCTTTTTTTTCATTGTCTTTGGTGGAATCCTCGCGGGGGACGCGAATCTGGAGACAAATATGTGTTCGGTTCTGGGCCAGAATAAAAAAGAACTTGGCAATGGCGTGGATTATTTTCAGCGCTATATAAGCGACTACAAGATAAATCAGCAGATTGAGAATGCCGTTGAAGATATCTCCCGAGGTAATTTGTTCGATTGGATTGATTAATTCTGGCATTTTGTGTTTGTTTACTTTCTAAATTATAACATAATCAAGCCGCGAATTGTGGCTAAAATCCTCAAAGAGTAGCTTATTTCAGCAGTTAAAGTTGCGTCCCCTTTTGTATGTGGTCTAATTATATAATTTGGAATCAATATAGGTGGTCAGAGCGGAAATATTTATCCTTTCCTGTGCCATGCTGTCGCGCTGTCTGACTGTGACTGCATTATCATCGAGCGAATCGTAATCAAAGGTGAGGCAGAAGGGTGTGCCGATTTCATCCTGACGGCGGTAACGTTTGCCGATGGAGCCGGAAGTGTCATATTCCAGCCGGTAATTTTTGATTAAATCCAGGGAAAGTTTTTCCGCCTGTTCGTTAAGCTTGTTGACCAACGGCAGGACGGCAATAGTGTTGGGAGCAAGCTGGGGTTTGAATTTCATTACAATACGGGTTTCATCTTTTTCCAGCTGTTCCTCGTGATAGGCATCCAGTAAAACGGCAAGCGCTACGCGATCCGCGCCAAAACTTGGTTCCATGACGTGCGGCGTGAAAATTTTATTGGTGAAGGGATCCAGGTAGGTAAGTTTCTGGCCGGAGTATTTTTCATGCTGCTTCAGGTCATAATCGGTCCGGTAGGCACCCGCCGCGCATAACTCCCCCCAGCCAAAGGGAAATTTATATTCGATATCAGTAGTGCCTTTGGAATAATGGGATAATTCGTCTTTTTCGTGGTCGCGAAAGCGCAATGCCTGTTTGTTTATCCCAAGTACGTCCGCTATGAAGCCCATGCTGTCTTTTTTCCACTGCTCAAAAACCTCCTGCCAGGGCGACTGGTCCGGATCGAAAAAATATTCAATTTCCATCTGCTCAAATTCACGGGTGCGGAAAGTAAAATTACCCGGCGTGATTTCGTTGCGGAAGGCTTTGCCGATCTGGGCAATGCCGAAAGGCAGTTTTTTTCTGGTGGTCTCCAGGACGTTTTTGAAGTTAACAAAAATCCCCTGCGCTGTTTCCGGCCTTAAATAAATATCCTTGCCCTCTTCCTCGATCACACCCTGCTTGGTCTTGAACATCAGGTTAAACGACTTCGGCTCAGTCCAGTTGCATTTGCCGCAAAGCGGACATTTGATATTTTTTTCGGTTATAAAATCCAAAAGATCACGTGCGGGCGTTTTCTCGCCGGCCCAATGCCGGGGACGATCGGCGGAATTGTTTTCATGGGCCCATTTTTCCACCAGCTTATCCGCTCTCTCGCGGGACTTACAGCTTTTGCAGTCCATCAGAGGATCGCTGAAACTGGCCACATGGCCGGAGGCCTCCCAGGTGGTAGGATTCATCAGAATAGCTGCATCGATACCGACCATATCCAGACGGTGTTCCACAAATGTTTTCCACCAGAGATCTTTGATATTTTTCTTCAGCTGTGCTCCCAGCGGACCATAATCCCAGGTGTTGGCGAGGCCCCCGTAAATCTCTGATCCCGGATAGATAAACCCCCTTCTCTTACATAAAGAAATAATTTTATCCATTATAGTTAATCTTAATAAGTTTACTTGTTTTTTTGCTTGTTGCGCCAGTCCAGCATGGCATTGGAAAGGACGTTCATCAGGCTTTCCGCCGTCTGATGGGTCATATTGATCCGCGCCACCAGCTTGATGGTCATGGGACTTTGGTTGGGCAATAAATAGCCGCAATCCAAAATAACCTCATTGTTGGTAACGTGAATGGAGATGGCATTGGAAAAAGTCCCCTGTTCCAGGGCCGGCTCAATTTTCAGATTGACGCTCTGCTGCTTGTTTTCCTGCATGTTGGGATATTATGAAATAAGTTTATTGGCCAATTGTCCACAGGCGGCGGCGATATCCTGTCCCATGGTTACCCTGACTGTAACATTAACACCTTCATTTTGTAAGATTTTCTGGAAATTTTGTACGGTATCTTTGGTGCTGTCCTGCAAATCATGGATATTGGTTTCGTTGTAAGGGATCAGATTGACGTGGATCAGTTTATTCCGGCAGATTTTTGCCAGCGCCAGGGCGTCGTTGGCCGAATCATTGACGCCTTTCAACAGCAGATATTCAAAAGAAACACGCCGCCGTGTTTTTTGGCAATATTGCCCGACCACCTGCAATAAATCTTCCAGCGGGTAAGCTTTGGCCACCGGCATGAGTTTTTCCCTGGTCTTCTGTACGGCGGAATGAAGCGATATGGCCAGATTGACCTGAAATTTTTCGTTGGTAAGTTTTTTTATGCCGTCCACCATACCGCAGGTCGATACCGTGATACGTCGGCTGGCAAAATTAAAATAATCCGGGTGATTGAGGATTTGTATAGCCCTGATCACCTGGTCGTAATTCATAAAAGGCTCCCCCATACCCATGAAAACTATGTTGGAGACGGTCTGATTTTTTTTCAAAAGACGGCTTTGAAAATATAGGACCTGATCCGTGATTTCTTCCGCGGTCAAATTGCGTGAAAATTTCAGGGTTCCAGTGGCACAGAAAAAACAGCCCATCTGGCAGCCGGCCTGGGAGGATATACAGATCGAATTGCGTCCGTCACGGTAATGCATCAGTACGCTTTCTATCAGGGGTCCGTCGACGAGCCGGAAGGCAACTTTTTCGGTATGGCCATCGACTGAAACCAGATGCCTGACCGGAACCAGTGACAGTATGGGCAGAGAGCTGGCTAATTTATTTTTCAAAGTGTCGCTGAAAACCGTAATTTCATTGTAGTTGAGGGCGCCCGCCGAAAAAATAGCCGAGAGCAATTGTTTTAGCCGGAATTTAGGCAGGCCAAGATCGGTGAAGATCTTTAGCAGTTCCTGATCGTATTTCATCTGTTTTCCAGTTTTGGACTACAGGATCTTAATGCTATTTTTTCTTTTTGTATAGATAATATCCCAAATATACCGTCCAGCGGTTTTTGACATTTCCGGAGGGAATATTATTCTTGTTCCCATTTATTAAAATACCATGAAAATATTATTACTGGGCCATGAAGAAAAGTCATTATCCTGGCTGAAGAAGTCGCTGTCGGAAAAAAACATCAACAGTGATCACGTAATAGTCCAAAAAAATCAGCCGTTCAAGGATTTGCTGAATACAATTTTCTTAAAAGCTTATTCCGCCCTTGTTTTTGACCGTATAGAAGAATGCATGCAGATGGCCGCAATGACGGGGAAAATTGATTGCTTCTTTATCGTCGATATACGCTTTTTTGATAAAAAACGCGATTTCGATTGGGGCGCCGGTAAATTCCGCTATTATTTCTGGCCGCTGAACATCAATATTTTGGCCGATGATATCAAATCGATCGTCCTGCTGAAAGATTTTCTGGTGGTCGATCAATTGAATATCGGCAAACTATTCATCAATACCAACCGGCGCACGGTTTCCTGCGGATCAAAAGTTGTGCAGTTAAAAAACAAGGAATTCGATCTATTGCTGTATTTGGCTAAAAACAGAGGCCGTGTCATTTCCAGAAATAATATTCTGGAGAATGTGTGGGACATGAACACCCGCGTCATGACCAATACTGTCGATGTCCACGTCAGTAAAATCCGAAAAGCCCTCAGGGATAATTTTGGCATTAAAGCGCTTATTAAAACGATCCCCTGCAATGGATACATTCTTGGTTAGTATATGGCAGACGAGTTTTGATTATTTAACAAGTATATTTTCTTTTTTTAAAATTGAGTTTGCATATACTTGATATGAATTTGCAAAAATCAAAGTTTGAATTTTGGCTTTAAAATAAAAATTAATTGATCAATCTATGGCAACCACAATAGAAAGCTTTTCAAAGCAACTCGAGGGTTTTTTAATGTTATTAACCCAAAAGGAGCGTTTTGTTATAGAGCGCAGGTTCAATCTGGATAAAAAAGAGAAAGCCACTCTGGAGGAAATCGGTCAACATTTTACGGTAACGCGTGAAAGAATCCGGCAGATAGAGAAAAATGCCATCAACAAACTGCGACGCAACCTGGAAAACTGCGGCCTTCAGGAAACTGCCAATCTGGCCTTTGAATTGATCGGGGAGGCGGGCGGTGTGATCAGGGAAGACATCCTGATCGCCAAAATACTGTTAAAAAAACAGGAATATTCCGTAGAGGCCCTGCAGCTGATTTTGAGCATAGACAAGCGTTTCAGCAGAATACCCAACACGGTCGCTTTCTGGCCCTACCTGAAAATAACGGACTGGTCACAGATCGAACTGGAAAATATCTGCCGGCAGAGTGTTGAATTTTTATGGAAAAACAAAAACACCACCGCCCTGGAAACGCTCTATGTGCAGGTACTTGGCAATAAGGATCAGATTTTGAAAATAGCGACATTCAGATCGCTGATTCAGATAGATAAAAAAATCAAATTGCTGGACGGAGATGTGGTCGGTCTGGTTGAATGGCGGCATATCAACCCGCGCACATTACGCGATAAAATCTATTTTGTTTTGCGGAAAAACAAGGAACCGATGCATTTTATGGATATTGCCAACAGGATTATTGAAGGCAATTTCGACAAGAAGAAAATCAATTTGCAGGCTGTACATAATGAGTTAATCAGGCACCGCGATTTTGTGCTGATCGGGCGGGGTATTTACGGCCTGGCTGAGTGGGGTTACAAAAGCGGGACTGTGGCAGAGGTTATCTCGACAATATTGAAAGGAAAGGACTCGATGGCACAGCAGGACATTATCAATGAGGTGTTGAAACAAAGAAAAGTTAAACCGATTACAGTAATCCTGAGCCTGAAAAACAAGGAACAGTTTATCCGAGTCGGACGAAAACAGTACTGCTTAAAAATGGCCTGATTCAGAGTCTGATATAATTTTTGTTTTTAAACGCCGGCGTCGTTTTGAAGGACTGATAGTCTTTCAGGATGTCTTCGACGATAAATTTCATGGATTGTCTGTCTGCCTTGATCAGGGCTTTATCATAGGTCTGTCGGGCGACGGGATTAGTCGGGTCGATTTCCAGCACCCTCTCGCACAATTGCAGGCATAGCTCGTATTTTTTTGTGATATAGAGGGTTTTTATTTCCTCCAGGGTTTTGAAAATGAAATCTTTCTTGGTTTCTATCTTGTATCTCTGATATTCATTTTTGATTTTATCAATAACGCTGTTCACCTGTGGATTATCCGCATCGATCCTTTTCAATTTCAGAAGAAAAATAATGATATCCTCAAAACGATTGCTTTGTATTAAGCCCTCATTAATCTTCAGCTGCTGTCTGATGTAATTGCCCTTAACCGTTTTGGCCAGAGCCAGGACATCTTTTTTACGGATATCCATTTTATAAAGATTGTCCAGTTTTTGCAGGGTCATCAAATAGTCTAGTTTATCCCCCTTTGCTTTGATTTCATCCTCTATTTCCTTAAAAGCCTGGTTTCTTCTGGTGGCAAACTGCTTATCGAGCAGTTTTTTGGCACTGACAATGCGGTCGCCGATTTCAGGATAATCAGTAACATAAATCTGCAAAGGTGCTATTTCCTTAAGATATTGTTCGTAATTTTCCTCCTTTAAATAATGGTCAAGCTGCTGTATCTCATAACGCAAAGCTTTCAGATTGATATTTTTCACCTCTTTTTCGATGCGGTTCCTGTATCTAATAAAGGTTGTATTTTCCGGATCATAGCTTAAAATCTTGTTGCAAATTTGATAAGCCTCCGTCCAGTTTTCCTCCGTAATACATTTTTTAACCTGTTCTTCGTAATCTCTCAGTGTCGCCATATAATATAGTTATTATCATTTCATTTTATCACGTTTCTATACTCTTGTGGACTGAATTGTGGTAAAATTATGAGAAAATCAATCAATTATGCCAGACAAGATCCTAAAACCGGAAAACTCCCCTGTCAGGGTTGCTTTGGGAAGAGGGCAAAAGGAAACTGCAGTTGAAGGAAAAGAAGTCCTGGCAACCAGCCAGAACGTCGTTGAAGGCCTGAGCGTACTGCCGGAAAGTTCGGTGGAAGCGGGCGGGCAATTTGCGGAGAAAAAGGAAGGCCAGACAAGTCAACCCGGAAGCATAGCCGCTAAGACTGCCGCCAGCTTTCAACCTGCTCAAATCACTGTTTTGCCATCTATCGACCAAATGATTTTGCAGACGGAAAAAGCCATTGAGGATGAACTGAGAAAGACAGAGGTGGAGGTGAAAGTCCTTTTGAAAAACAAGAAATCATCCGTCTACGACATCAATGACAAGATCAAGAGAATTCGCTTTCTGCACGGGCTTTTGGCTGAATTGAAGAAAGCGGCAAAAGTGGCGGAAGAATTTATTGTCGGTCTGTGGAAAGAGTTTGTGAAGAAGACAAACTGATTTTTTTACGGGCTTTCTGGGTGGAATCAAAATCCAGTCTCATGTTAAGCATGAGCCTGGTCTGCGCATCGATGGCCGGTATGGCGCTGAGAAAAATGGACACCAGCGGTATCAGCAGCCACTGCAAAAACAAGGAAATCTTTTTCCCCAGTTTGCGCTGGCTTTCGAAAGGAATTATTTGAGTTGTGATGACCAGGCAGACGATGATACCGATGGAAGCCATATTGAGCAGTGAGCTCATCATAATAGGCAGATTGTGACTCAAGACCGTGGTGCTGAAATCCCTGTTGATCAGCCCGGGTACCGCACCGGCAAAAAGCAGGAGAACTGGACCGGTAGCCCAAAAATAGACCCCTTCAAGGTAATGCAGGATTTCATAGACTTTTCGTTTGAACGGAATTTCCCTGATGCGGACAATATTGAAAGCGATAAAGGGGAAATCGCAGACTCCCCAGGCCCAGCGCCTCAGCTGTTTGTATTGGCTTTTGATGGTGGAAAGATAGGAACTGCCCAGAACAGCGTCCATATAGACGGGATTGTAGATATTTTCCAGGTAATGTCTTCCTTTATAAACAAAAAAGGCAGTCCAGAATTGCCGCGAATCGTCCCCCACCACCAGAGGGTCCCAGAAACCAAAATCGATAACCGACTGGAAGCTCATGGCTCTGGAGGAGAAACTCTTGTTCTCATCTTTCCTGATGCTAACCGATAATTGCCAGAAAGAAGCAGAGATGGCCACCAGCCTGTTAAACACAGGCACGTCCCAGATGTTGTTATTATAGAAAAGCACCGGCTGGTAACCTACTTCATCACGGTTTTCAGTAATGCAGAATCTGAAGGTGAGTTCATTCAAAAGCTCCGGACTGACCACCGTGTCGGCATCAAAACTGGACAGCAGCAGTCTGGAAAAAGCGATGTTATGCTGCTCCAGATATTTTTTCAGCTCCTTGGCCGACCAGTTCATATTGGCGGCACGGCCGGGAATCTCGCCGGGCAGGTTTTTGGGGTGACAGGTTTCCAGGTAATCCAGAAAATAATGTCCATATTCGGCCTGAAGCCTTTTACTGATGGCCGGTATTTCCGTGTTGAACTCTTCATAAGCCAGGACAAAAATAACTTTTTTCAGGTCAAAGTTGCTTTTTACATAAGAATCGAGGGAGGTCTTGATAACCTCATAGGGCTCACGGCAGACAAAAAGCGTGATGCAATGCGTGATATCGGAAGGCTTCAGATACTGGCCGCTCTCGATCAGATGATCGATTCTGGACATTAATACCGGTTCCAGCGGGCCCTTTTTCACCTCCAGGATCAAGGGGTCAAATTTAAACTCGCCCTTTTCGATCGCGTATTTGAGGCGCGAGGGGCTTTCCAAATAGGATAGAAGCTTGGTCCATTCGGTTTTTGCCGCCCTTTTGCTGTAATGATAGGCTTTAACCAGGTTATGGGAAAACAGATAGGTCCGGAAAACCCAAATCAGGGTATAGGCTATGATGGCATCGGCGGTAAAAGTGGGAAGATAGACAGCGCCAAACACGAGAAAAAAGAAAGTGAACCAGACGCAAAAACCAGGAATAATCTCAACCAGACGCCAATAACGGTGTGTTTTCAAGAGGTTTTGCGGTGGGCAAAGGTTTTTTTCCAGTTTTTTTATGATAAATGGCTTGTGGAATATAATTAATAACTTGTAATAATGCAAATGGATTGGAATTTGACATTATGGATAATTATCATTATTATGATGAGCCTTCAATGTTAGAAGGCAGAATTGGTAATGTATAAACTTTAAAGGATGTCAAATTTCTTGCTTGACAATAGTATTACCAAAACATATATTCTAACCTCGAAGCAATATTAAGGAAATAACCTCATGAATCAAGAAAATTCAAATTCGGCTGTGCCAGCCGCACGTACAGTGCAGGAAAATCTCAATTTGACCGATATAATTGAGGATATGTTTTTGGTTCTGACGGCCAAAGAAAAGGAAGTGATTATCAAGCGTTTTTGTCTCGACAATAAGCCGAAACAAACTCTGGAGAAGATCGGCCAAAGTTTTTCAGTGACCAGGGAAAGGGTCAGACAGATCGAAAAGATCGCCCTGGGCAAGTTGCGCCGGACGGTGGAGACCACACGCCTGAGCGTGATCAACAAGATGGCCAAGGAGATTCTGAAGGCCAATGGCGGCTTGCTGCTGGAAAGCAATCTGGTAGCCGAACTGATCAACAGAATTGTCAGTAAACAGGAAACGGACGCCAATATAATCAAATTAGCCCTAAACATTAACGTAGACATTGTCAAATTTGAAAAAACGAACGTTTATAAGCCATTCTGGAAGCTGAATACGATCAGCTTTGACGACATCAAGGCCGTAATCAATACCGGTATTTCCATTTTAAATAAGAAAGGCGACGTCTTGGGAGATGATGCCCTGGCCAAAGACGTTATCGGAGTTTTCAGCGAAAGGGGTAAATCTTTTGAAGCCAATTTCATTGTTTCCAGCATGGAGGTTGACCGTCGGGTCAAGAGAGTGCAGGAAGGCTTCGGTTTGACCTCCTGGAGACATATCAATCCGCGCAGTATCAGGGACAAAGCTTATATTGTTCTGAAGAAAGGCGGGGAACCTTTACATTTTGTGGAAATCGCCAACAGAATTTCTGCAGCGGGGTTTGATAAAAAGGTGGTAACGACCCAGGCTGTACATAATGAATTAATCCGCTACGACCAGTTCGTACTGGTGGGCAGAGGCTTGTATGCTCTGAAGGAATGGGGCTATAAGAGAGGCACTGTGGCCGATGTAATCGAGGGTCTTTTGAAAAAGAAATCTCCCATGACCAAACAGGAAATAATCGCCGGTGTTTTAAAACAAAGAAGAGTCAAAAAAGGAACCATTTCACTCAATTTACAAAAAAACCCACAGTTTGTCCGCGTTGGACGCGCTGTTTACGCTTTGGAAGAAGCCCGCGCCGCCGTCTGATTTTGATTTGAATATTTTATAAAATGGACCTATTTTAAGTGGGTCTTTTTTATTTTTACATGCCGACAATATTTACCAGAATAATCAAAGGTGAAATCCCCACCGAGAAAATTGAATATGAAGATGAATTTTGTATTGTATTACATGACCTTCATCCCAAGGCCCCCATTCATCTGCTGATCATCCCCAAAAAGGAAATCCCCACCATCATGGACGCGGAAGACAGTGATCAGGCCCTGCTGGGTCATTTGCTGCTGGTGGCACGCAACATGGGTAAAAAGATGGGATTGGAAGGATACCGTTTACAGTTCAACGTCGGTGAAAAGGGCGGCCAGGAGATACCGCATATCCATTTGCATTTATTGGGGGGCTAAATTATATTTTCTGGGCACCGGTCAAATGCGCTGGAGTGGTGGAACTGGTAGACACACTAGCTTTAGGAGCTAGCGCCAAAAGCATGGAGGTTCGAATCCTCTCTCCAGCACCATTTTCTGCAATTGTTCAATATTTTCTAAGCGTGGCGGTTACCACGCCCCAAATAGACGTTCCCTCTTCCACCAGTCTTTTAACGGCAAAGCCGCTGGGCTGATGCGTAACAATTAGCTGGCCCGGATGTGCATCGTTTCTTTTTTCCACCAGCAGAATGTCGCCGGAGATGATGCCGGCCTTTTCCATCGAATCCCCGCTGACTTTAAGGGCAAAGGTCTGTGCGAGCTTATTGACCAGGTATTGATCCAGATGCAGAAATTTACCAGGCAAATCCTCCATGGAGGATGGCGGGCGGGCGGGCATACCGCTGGAGAAATATGGTATGCCGATCAGATTCGGCTCCGCTATACCGGTGAAATCAGCACTTTCTCTGTTTTCGGCGGCCGGAAGAACAGCAATGATTTTACCTTTGGCATTTTTTTTCAAATAGCCCTTGCGGTCCAGCGCCCTGATATGGCTGAAAACAGTGTTGGAGGATTTTACTTTCAGCAAATGGTTCAAATCCCGGATGGTGGGATAAAATCCTTCTTTATCGAAAAATCTCCGTATCTGGGATAAGATGGCTTGCTGTCTTTGGGTTAATTTTTTTATGGCAGAAGCCGGCATGACCTATTATGATGGCACACTCAATATATAGGACAAACGTTCTATCGTGAAGCTGAATTAATTTTTGGCCAAAAGAACCTCTTTGTCTTCCTTGCCGGCAAAAACTTTTCTGATTTCGATTCTGGAATTGACCAAAGCCATCAGTTCTCCGCGCGTGATCGGCCCAAAGGTACCGGCACCCGGTGAATCCAGTGTGGCCACCAGTCCCCTGCTCTGCTGAAACTTGAAGACGGCATGGGCGGTAACGTCGCCGTAATTGCCGGTGGGATCCAGACCAAACAGATTTAACTTTTTCAATTCGGTCTGAAGTTCCACCACTTCCGGCCCGGAGTCACCCGGTTTCAAATCCTTAGCGAGGAAGGACAAACCGTTGCCGGCATAACTGACCGCTTCCGCATAGGCATCAGTATTGGCCGCGTTGGCTATGTTCATAATAGTCAGCACTTCCTGCGGCGTGGGATTCTGTCCGCTCAGCGCTTCCTCCAAAGTGCGGCGGGTCTGAGGCCCAAAATAACCGGCGCCAAAATCGCTATCAGTATCGATGATTTCATACTTTAACTGAAAAGCGACTACAGCCTGGTATAATTGGCTGTCGAATTGATCGTTAATTGCTCCTTTAAAATATCCCAATTTTTGGAAACTGGTTTTAACCGCTTTGATTTCTTCGTTCTGATCGCCGAAGCCATAATCATATTGGAAGGTCAGACCATTGGAAGTTTTTGACACGGCCTGCCCCGGCAGATCGGAGCTGTTCAGGCTTTGCAGATCTATTTTTTCGGCTATGGTGTCATCCACGCCATAGACCGTCACCCCAACCTGACGCTTACCCCAGCGCAGCGCACGGTTTAAACCTTCATCACCATAACCCATCCAAACATCCAATCGGTCGTATTGACCGCCCCTTTCACCGGCATGAACGATGGCTCCCCCGCGGTCATGCACGGCGACTATGCCCAAACCCGGGATTTTCATTTTTGTTTCAAAGGCAATGTTTTTCGGTGCGGCAATCATGCCGGCATAGACCGGAGTGCCATCGGCACCATGAACCCCGTTGCCGTTCAATTTTTTATCTGCCGCCAGCGATCCTTTCAGATATCTTTTTTGCCCCTCGATTGGCGAATAATAAGCGGTAATTGTATAGGTTTTCTCATAGGGATAGAGCTGATCGCTATTGGTGGTGGCGGCGGTACCGTCATCAGCCAGAGCTGTTGCGCCGAAAGACAGCAGTCCCAATAGGGCGATAGAAATCAGGGAGTATTTATTAATTTTCATACTGTGAATCGTTAATAAATCTCCATATTATACCAAAAAACGCCCTTCGGAGCGGGCATTATATCTTGTAACATCCTTTAATTGTTTTCTGCTTTTACTGGATTATACCTATTCTGCGGGTGATTTCGCGTTCGACAAATTCACGGTCGCGGCCAAATTTCAGTCTGGAAAGCTGTTTGACAGCTTCGCCGACCTTCTTGTCACCTTTCTTCAGCCAAGGCTTTTCCACTGTAATGGAGAACGGCACGGAAGGCTGCCCGTCAATTGCAAGCTTCATGGCGCCCTTGAAAGCATCGATATTGATCAGGTCAAAACTGGAAAAGACCGGTGCCATTTCCTTGGCCATGAATTCAGCGTCCTGCGCTCCCAGTTTGTAGCACATCATAGTGCCGACATTGCCGAATACGGCGTCCTTTACCTTCGATTTGCCATCTTCGCCTTCCAGCTGGGCAATATACTGATGGGCCATATTGAGAGCCAGACGGTACTTTCTGGCCTCGGAAAGGATGCTTTCAATGGAGTCGGTGATATAGTTCTGAAATTCATCAATATACATGAAAAAGTCCTGGCGATCCTGAGTGGCAAAGCGTTGCCTGCGCAGGGCAGCCATCTGCAATTTGGAGACGATGATCAGACCGATCAGCTTGGAGTTGATGTCGCCGACCTCACCCTTGGAGAGATTCATCAGCAGGATTTTTTGGGTCTGCATGACGTCGATAAAATCAAAGGCCGATTTGTTCTGGCCGATGATGTTCCTCATCATGGAGTTGGTGATGAACTGGCCGAATTTGGCGGCAAAATACGGGATGATTTCCTGCTTTTCCCTGGCGCCGGTCTTGGCCATCTGATCGGTCCAGAAGGATTTAACCACCGGATTTTTAACATAATTGACGCGTTCTTTCTGGAAATCATCATCAGTGAACAGTCTGACTATATCCACCATGGTACCGCCCTCCGGATGAGCCATCAGGGTAAGACAGCCGTTACGGAAATAATCCTGAATGCGCGGTCCAAATATTTCATTGCCGAAAAGCTTGATCATGATGTTCATGGCATCCAGAGCCACCAGCTCCTTTTCATCATCGGTGTCCGCCTCCAGCAGATTGAGCCCCATGGGACGGGCCTGGTCTGCGGGGTTGAAATAAACCACGTCGTCGGCACGCTCGCGCGGGATAAAGGGCAGCACATCATCAACTAGGGAACCGTGCGGATCAATAACGGCAAGGCCGTCGTTATTGACCAGATCCTGACGGATCATAACCTGGAAAATGGAGGATTTGCCTGTACCGGTTTGTCCGATAACATAAAAATGCCTGAAACGATCTTCCCTTTTCATACGTATTTCCGTAGTGACGCCGCGGTAATGGTTATAACCCAGCAATAAACCCTCCTTGGGGATATTGTCCGGCACATTGGCTATCTTGTAATTCTGCCAGTGAATGCCCGGAGTCTTGTTGAAGCGGATATTGGGGAAGTGGAACAGCGAGGCCAGCTCTTCGGAAGACAGGATGGCTATTTTCTTCTGCAGCTTATAAATAAGAGGATAATCGAAGCGGCGCAGTATATAATCCTCCACGACCCGGCGGGGCTGATAGTATTTCATCCTGGAGAGTGAATTGGCGCTCTGCGAGGCATACTGGGCAAAAGTGCTGGTGATGTTGATCAGATTGGATTTAGCCTCCTGCTCGTCATTGGACGCGCAGACCACACGAATGATGGTCTCAAAACCTTTGCCGGTATTTTTCTGCTCCAGCTCCTTGACCTCCTCATCGGTCATGGGGGTAGTCCTGCTTTGGGCTTCGGGCATCTTGTTGCTTTTTTCCTCCAGGCCCATCATAAAATTGATCAGACCGAGCAGCAGTTTGAGAGGGTTCAATCCCAGACCCTTTTTGGACGGTTTCTGATTGATGATGTTCTTGGCTTCCTCTCGGCCTTTTTTTTGCCAATCGTTCACCGGCCTGATCATGATCTGAATGACGGCGCCATCATTGAAACGCAGTTTGGAGAGCGCGTTGGTAAGATTGTTGATGGGATCATTGTTCAGCCGCTGCACGCTTTTCAGGGGGTACATATAGTTTTTTTTCAGGGTGAAAGCCTTGGCCACCGTCTGACATTCTGGCTGAAAAATATTATATTCCTCCACCTGCTCAACATAGGCTTCGGGGAAAAAACCGGTAATCTGCTTTTCTGCCAAAAGCCGCAAATCATTGGGAATCACCACATAAAAATAGATCTGATTTTCCTGTACGACATATTCGAGAGATAAAAACTGCTCTCCAATAAATTTATTTTTCCATTTGCCGGAGTAGATCGAATGCATTGAATCAAAAAGCTGTGCCATGATGCCGATGGCCTCTTTGAAATCCTTGGCCCCCTCCCTTTGCTCCTGCTCCTGTTCTTCACGGGTTTCCTTCTTGGTCATCTGCACCCGCAAAAAGACCATATTCATCGACCGACGCAGATTGCAGCTGGACAGAAAAGCGCTCCTGGCCAGCAGATAAGCCAAATAAAGACCGGCTAAGGCTACTGTGAAGTATAATAAATTAAGGAAAAATTGGGCCAATGTTTATTTTTTAAGTTTGATTTCCAGACCGAGTTCCTCGATGGTTTCAGCGGGCATGGGCGAGGGGGCTCCGAGCATCAGATCCTTGGCTTTGGAATCCTTCGGAAAGGCCATGACCTCACGGATATTAGGCTCATCCTGATAAATCATGATCAGGCGCTCCAGCCCAAGGGCCAGTCCGCCATGCGGCGGTGCTCCGTATTCGAAGGCCTCCAGCAGATGTCCAAATCTCCTGACGGCATCCTCTTCGCTTATTTTCAAAAGATCGAATATTTTTTTCTGCAATTTCTGGTCGTGAATTCTGATACTGCCGCCGCCAACTTCATAACCATTTAATACTATATCATAAGCTTTGGCGATTGTCTTGTCGGGATTTTGGTCCAAATGACCGAGCTGGTCGTCCAGCGGGGCGGTGAAGGGGTGATGGGCGGCGGCCAGATTGCCACTGACCGCGTCTTTTTCAAAAAGCGGAAAATTGTAAACCCATAAATAGGCCAAAATGTTATTATCCCTCAATTTAAAGCGGTCGGCACAGGCCAGGCGGACCTGACCCAGGGAAAGGCAGGAGGTTTCAAAGCTGCCGGCGGAAAAGAAGAGTATATCCCCTGCTTTGGCCCCGGTTTTATCGATAAAGGCATCCAGCTGTTCCCGGGTAAAGAATTTTACCAGAGATGATTTTGGTCCGTCGGCGGCAATTTGTATATAAGCCAGGCCACGCGCACCATACACCTTGGCCAATTCGGTCAAATCATCAATCTCTTTTCTGGTCAGTTCCAGGCCACCATCGACTTTCAGACATTTCACGAAGCCACCGGCCTTCAGCGCGTCCCGGAAGACGCTGAATTCCGTCTGCGCGGCAATATCGCCCACGTCCACTATTTTCATTTCAAACCGTATGTCCGGTTTGTCGGAGCCATATGATTCCATGGCTTCCTGCCAGGTTATTCTAGGAAAAGGCGTTTTTTGTATTTTTTTGTGAGAAACGAGTTTTTTACTGATCTCAATCAGTAAATCTTCGGTAATTTCCATAATATCTTCCTGGCTGATGAAAGCCATTTCAAAATCCAACTGCGTGAATTCGGGCTGTCTGTCGCCACGGAGATCCTCATCACGGAAACAGCGGGCCACCTGAAAGTAACGGTCAAAACCGGCCACCATTAAAAGCTGTTTCAATTGCTGCGGTGACTGGGGCAGTACGAAAAAAGTCCCGGGATAGATTCTGGAGGGAACCAGATATTCGCGGCTGCCTTCCGGGGTGCCCTTGATCAGGATGGGAGTTTCGATCTCCAGGAATTGCCGTTGGTCCAAAAAGTCTCTCATCAGCTTGACGATACGGTGACGCTGAATAATATTTTTCTGCAGCCTTTCGCGCCGCAAATCCAGGTAGCGGTACTTCAGTCTCAATTCCTCGTTGACGAAACTCTCATGGTCAATTTCAAAAGGCGGGGTCTTGGCCTCATTAAGGATGTTCATTTTCTGGATCAGTACTTCGATATCCCCGCTTTCCAGATTGGGGTTGGCCTGTCCTTCCGGTCGGGCGCGCACCACACCGGTGATCTGAATTACAAATTCCGGACGACAACGGTCGGCCAGCGAATGCGCTTCGCTGAACTTTTCCGGATCGGTTACTATCTGGGTGAGGCCATAGCGGTCGCGTAAATCAATAAAGATGACACCACCGTGATCGCGCCGGTGGTGAACCCAGCCGCAAAGCGTCACTTTTTCGCCGATATTCTTCTTTTTCAGCTCATTATTTTTGTGTGTTCTGTTCATGTTATTGTTTTATGCGCAGGAATTATATTTCAAATCAGGATTTTTTCAATTGCCGAGAGGTTGTTTTCATTGGCCTCGATTTTCAGGCCGGTTTTCAGCACTTTTTTATTTTTTCCGGAAGAAACCAGTAATTCCACCGGTGACGTGCCGGGCATGGTGGCCAGCAGCTCTTTTAATTTGGGAAAATCCCTGGGGTTGAAATCGGCCGGTATTATGATGGACAGCTTGCCGTCGACCAGTGTAAGGTTTTTTCCTTTTTGTAGGCCGTTCCCCGCGGCCGGCGAATCATTTTTTTGTGCAGGGTTATATTGCTCCAGGTGAATGGTGGGTGCCCTTTTTTTGATTTTCTCATTAGGATCATAATTACCGGCATCCATGGCATTTTTAATCATGGTGTCCAAAGAAACCCCTTTCATGCTAAAAACCGAAAATTGCAATTCCCCCCTGCGCTGTTCCAGTTTTCCTTCGACTATAAAGATCTGCTCTTCCTTGATTTTGAATTTCAGCTCCTCGTAAATTTTGGGGAAAATAACCAGGATGATTTTATGGGTGGAATCCTCCATTTCGGCATAAGCCATGGCGGTACCGGATTTGGTGATGATGGTTTTAATGGAGGTTAAAATACCGGCTATATGATGGGTTTTACCGAGATCCCGGTCAGTGAAATCACCGATAAATTTCACTTTGCTCCGCAGATATCTGGAGAGGCCCTTCAGGGGTGTGGAAGAAACATAGAGGCCCAGATATTCCTTTTCTCTTTTTAATTTTTCCATGACCGACATCGGCATCAACGGTTTCAACTTCAGTCTTTGCTTCAGATGGCTTTCGTCTTCGGCCGAAATCATGCCGAGCAAATCGGTCTGGTCCTCATTGGCCGATTTGGCCTTTTCCAGATTTTTGGCAAATTCGGAAATCAGATTATGGTTTTCGGCAATGGTACGGCGGTCGCCAAGCTGATCAAGGGCTCCAGAATAAGCCAGACATTCGATGGTTTTTTTGCTGATCAGGCGCGCCGGCAGACGCAAAGCCAGATCCTCCAGACTGGCAAATTTTCCGAATTTATCGCGGGCGGCGATAATCTGCTCGATGGCTCCTTCGCCCAGGCCCTTTATCGCCGCCAGTCCAAAACGAATTTTACCTTCAGCTTCCACGGAAAAGCCCATTTCCGATTCATTGATGGAGGGGGCAACGACATTGATGCCCATTTCCTCGCAGTCGGCCATTTCCTGGGCTATTTTTTCGGTGTTGTCGCTGTCGGAGGTGAGCAGTGCGGCCATCAGCTCAGTGGGATAATGGGATTTCAGCCAGGAGGTGCGATAGGAAATCATGGCGTAACAAGCGGCATGTGCTTTATTGAAGCCGTAACCGGCAAAAGGCTCAATTACTTTTTCAAAAATATTGCGGGCATGCGCCTCCTTCTGTCCGCACTTGACCGCGCCCTGGATGAATTTGTCTTTTTGCTCGGCCAAAGCCTTGGGATCTTTTTTGCCCACGGCCCGACGCAGGATGTCGGCCTGTCCCAGACTGAATCCGGCAAAATGTCTGGCGATCAAAAGAATCTGCTCCTGATATATGGCAATGCCATTGGTTTCCTTTAAAATTCCTTCAAAGGAAGGATCCTGATATTTGATGGTTTCCGGCCGGTGTTTGCCCTCAATGTAGGCCGGGATCCATTCCAGCGGACCGGGACGGTAAAGTGAAATCATGGCGACAATATCCTCAAATCGGGTCGGCTTGAGCTCCCGGATATAGCGCCTCATGCCGGAGGATTCCAATTGAAAAACCCCGGTGGTATCACCCCTTTGCAAAAGCTCGAAAGTTTTCGTGTCGTCCAGCGGCAGTTTGGTAATATCTATTTTCTGACCGGTTCTTTTTTCCACCAGTTCCAATGTTTTTTCAATAATGGTCAGATTCTTGAGTCCCAAAAAGTCCATTTTCAACAGCCCGATTTCTTCCAGATACTTCATGGAATACTGAGTCACGATGCCATCACTGCCATCAGTGGCTTTTTGCAAAGGAGTGAAATTGACCAGCGGCCGGTCCGCCACAATCACCGCGCAGGCATGAGTTCCGGCATGCCGCACCGTGCCTTCCAGTCTGATGGCATTATCCAGAAGCGACCGGCCGCGAATATTGTTTTTATAAATTTCACTTAAATTGGGATCTTTCTCTATGGAAATTTTCAACGGGGTGTGTTTGCCCAATTTTGGCTGCGGCACGGCTTTGGCGATTTGATCCACTTCCGAGTAGGGATACCCCATGCCGCGACCGACGTCGCGAACAGCCGCCTTGGCCGACATGGTCCCGTAGGTAATTACCTGGCTGACGCAATCCTTGCCGTATTTGTTGATGGTATATTCCAGGACTTCGTGCCGGCGATGATCGGCAAAATCAATATCGATATCCGGCATGGAAACACGATCGGGATTGAGGAATCTTTCAAAAACCAATCCATGTTCCAAAGGATCAAGTTCCGTAATCTTGAGCGTATAGGCGATAATGGCACCGGCGGCCGAACCTCTGCCCGGTCCGACGACAATACCTTTTTTCTTGGCATAATCGATAAAATCCCAGACAATTAAAAAATAGTCGTTAAAGCCCATTTTATCGACTATCTCCAGCTCGTAATTAAGCTGTTTAAGGGCTTGGGGATGATTTTCTTTGGGGTAAAGTTCCTCCAGACCCCGCAGGCAGAGCAGACGCAAATATTCTTTGGAGGTTTCTCCCTGGGGTGTCTTAAAGACGGGAATCAGATATTGTCCGAATTTGATGGCAACATCACATTTTTCTGCAATCCTGACCGTGTTTTCGCAGGCTTCCGGCAAATCGGAAAAGATTTCCAGCATTTCTTCCGGTGCGCGCAGGGAAAAATCGTCGGAATAGCGAATTCTTTCGGGATTATTAATGTTGGTCTGATTGCCAATGCAGAGCAGAATGTCATGCGGCCCGGAATCTTCCGGCTTCAGGTAATGAGAGCCCTGCGTAGCCACCACGGCAATATTGTTTTTTTTACCGATATCCAAGATTTGCTTTTCGATCTGCTGATATTCCGCTATATGCGGGTGCCGCTGCAATTCCAGATAATAATCCTCCCCAAAAACCTGACGGTAGCGCAGGCTGAGCGCAGAGGCCTGCTCGGTGTTGCCCTGCAACAATAACTGGGACAGCTGACTGGCTATACTGCCGCTTAAAACGATCAGGCCCTGTCCGTGTTTTTCCAGCAATTCCTGGTCGATGCGCGGGTAAAGATGGTAGCCTTCCAGGGATCCCAGCGTGCTTAAAATCAGCAAATTATGGTAGCCTTCGTTATTTTTGGCCAGCACGGTGATACGGAAAGTTTGCTTGGCCGATTCCGGCGTCCTTTCAAAGCGCGAGTCCGGTGTTATGTAAAACTCGCAGCCCATAATTGGCTTGATACCGGCTTCTTTGGCCGCTTTATAAAATTCCACCACCCCGTACAGGTAAGCATTGTCAGTAAGACCAACGGCCAATGACCCTGCTTCCTTGGCTTTTTTCACAATGTCCTTGGGTGTACCGAGGGCATCCAGCAGGCTGTAATGCGAATGGCAGTTTAAATGGATAAAAGTCATGATGGAATTATATTTGCTGATTTATTACCACAGATTTCAATTTTCCTTAAATCATTCGACTTAAAATCAATTTTGACGTGGATGAGCTGTCCGGTTAAGCCAAACAATGAATTCAGGTTGAGCTTTTCCGGCCATTCCACCAGAATAACAGCCCTTTCATCCGCCAGGAATTCGCGAATCTCCTCCAGTAAAAACTCATCATGTTTTTCCAATCTGTAAAGGTCAATGTGATAAAAAGTCCACCGATCCGTTATATAGCGGTTAATCAGGCTGAAAGTGGGACTTTTTACCTTGTTTTCCGGCCAGCTAAAGCATTGCAGCAGTTTTTTGACCAGGGCAGTCTTGCCGCTGCCGAGGGAGCCGTTGAGCAATATTAATGTTCGGCTTTTCAGCTTTTTCTTGAGCCAATTGGCCACTTTGGCCAGTTCAGACAGATTTTTTACCAAATATACTTTTTCCACCGTTTAAGGGGTTTGAATAATTCGTCGTTTTCAGCTATAATTTAATGAATATTTACACAAATACCAAAATAAAAAATGCAAAAGCTAAGGAAATTTTTGAAAAAAAATGTCCGGCAGATAATGGGCATAGTAGCAGCCTTCATGGTTACGGGTCTTTTGCTCAACGCCAATATGCTGGATTATCAGGCCAATCTGCTCTTCGGCGGGAAGAAATCGGCTCCCTTTGACGGTACGACCTATCCGGTCAAAAAAGTACCCAGCTGGGTCGATTTGACAACCAGTGAATGGAAACTGCCCTATGACCAGATCCCGCTTAACAAATTTATCGATCTGCCCGAATATATCCCGAGCCAGTTGGTCGTCCCGTTTGCCAGTCTTGATTTCAAAAATGCTGCTGATAAAGCCATCCGCAACGCCCAGGTCACCTACAGCACGCCATATATGGGCGACTATAAACTGGACGGACGTGAATATGCCGGCAGCCATCTGGCCGTGGACATCAAAATTCCTATGGGAACACCTCTCTATGCCATAGCCAATGGCCTGGTGATCAAATCCGACAGTCAAACCGGTGGCTTTGGAAATTCCGTGGTTTTACGTCACGATGATGTACCTTCCATGAATGACCCAGCCACTTTGACAACCTATTATTCCGGTTACGGGCACATGTCCAGCATTGTAGTGAACGAGGGGGATCTGGTCAGCAAGGGGCAATTGATCGGTTACAGCGGCGAATCGGGCACCGCCACCACACCGCATGTGCATTTCCAGATCGACAATGATCAGGCACCCTGGCACATCTATTGGCCCTATACCTCCAAAGAAGCATCCGACGCCGGTTTAAGTTTCTGGGATGCCGTCAATGCCGGTCTGGGCAAGGATAAAGCTTTGGCCACCACCATTAGCCCGGTCGCCTATGTACAGAAATTTTTAAATTATTCTGGCAAAGCCTCTGACACTTCTACAAATAATACCGTGACTCCAACACCGGCCGGCACCACTTCAACGGCTACAACAGTTTCCCCGACCTTACCTGCGGCAACCGTGGATAACAGCACGGAATTGCCTCCGGCCAACACAACTACTACACCGGCTCAACCGGTCAATATTACTACCCAGCCCACAGTTGACGTCACACCGGCCACTCCGGCGCTGGCCGCACTGGATTTGCAGTATAATGACTCCTTCAAGGTCGGCACTCCGCAAATATTTAAAGTTATGGCTTTGGACAACAGCGGGCAACTGATCCAAAATTTCCAGTCGAACCAGGAAATCAGCATCAAGCTGGAAAATGGCAGCGGCACACTGGATAGAACCTATTTAACGGCCAAGGATTTTGATAACGGCATCGCCCAGTTCAGCCTGACACCGACGGCCGACTTTGGCATCCGGGTGAGCATAACCAGCGGAGCCATCAGCAAAACCTCCGATGTTTTGGAAGAAAGCAGCTTTTCCGATCTGAATCAGACCGATGAAAATTTCGTGGCCATCAATTTTCTAAAAAACAATGATATTGTCAGAGGCTATCCAGACGGCACTTTCAAACCAAATAATAACGTTACCAGGGTTGAGGCGCTTAAATTCATTTACGAGGGGTTGAACAAGGATGTAAAACCACGGGCTTTCCTGCAATTTGCCGATACCGATTCCAAAGCCTGGTATGCCCGTTATATAGCCGCCGCCCAGAAAGACGGCGTAATCAAGGGGTATGCCAATAATCTCTTCAAGCCCGCCAATCCGGTCACCAGGGCTGAGTTCGTCAAAATGCTGGTAGAGGCTGCCGGTTACGACGGTCAGAATTATGTTGCGCTTGGCAAATCCTATAGCGATGTAAAAGCCAAAGACTGGTTTTATACATATGTCAGCCTGGCCAGGGACAAGAACCTGCTGGATACCAGCACCAATCTTTTCAGGCCCAATGATCCCATTAAGAGAGCTGATGTAGCCGCGATCCTTTACAGGACCATTTTGGTATCGGTCAACCATTCCAGAAACTTTGATAAAAGTCTGGTGGTAAATGCCGATGATTTGGCCCAATTCTATAAAAAGGTTTAATTTGGGGTTGATTTAGTATTTTGCCTTGTTTAGAATTGTGAACGCTATGCGCCCGTAGCTCAGTTGGATAGAGCAGTGCCCTTCTAAGGCAAAGGTCACACGTTCGAATCGTGTCGGGCGTACCATTTTCAGGTGTCCCCACAATCTGTTGATTTTTCGTGGTTTTATGTTAATATTTACTTTGTCAATTTTATTATTGGTCAATGAAACTTCAGGAAGATGAAAATATCATCAAAGTTTACCACCATCATCATATCTTCTTTTTTGTACGCGGCATAAAGATATGGCTGGCCAGTCTGCCTTTCTTTTTGATGACCTATATACTGAGTTATATAATGCCCCGCTGGCTGGATTGGACGGTAGAGCTTTCTATATTGGGCATTTTTTTGATCATCCAGGGCTATGACGCTCTGATGTATTATCTGGACACGCTGATCATCACCAATCAGCGTCTGGTGCATCTGGACTGGATCAATCTTTTTAAATATCATGAAACTCAGGCCAGTTTGAATGATATACAGGATATTGAATCTTCCGAAAATGGCTTTCTTTCCAGGTTTAAAATGTTTGATTTTGGACTTTTTATGGTAG
>Ga0182027_10000259_pt1 | contig 90634 bp, 97 predicted proteins | sample 712E1DmetaG_FD_121300 | JGI IMG/M metagenome (GOLD analysis project Ga0182027, IMG submission 121300) | Permafrost microbial communities from Stordalen Mire, Sweden - 712E1D metaG (Illumina Assembly) | ecosystem: Environmental > Terrestrial > Soil > Wetlands > Permafrost | place: Sweden... | reverse complement strand
AATCCAAGCCGTGCCGCCGCGCGGCGATGCTCTGGCTTCCACATCGGCGCCTCCTTCGAATCAAGCGCCTCCTACAGAATCACAACCGATTCCTCTGACTCAACAACTTCTTGGATCGGCTCTCAGACCTACGGGGCGGAAAGGCGGCGGTCACCGTCGAGTTTTTCAACAAAATCCGCCATTTGTTGCCCTTCACTACTGGCGTTAAACTGAGGGATGTATTGGGTGTCGAGGGGCAGCGGGCGTGTTCAATTACCTTTTCAGTCTTAGGGGCCGGATCAACCGCGCGAAGATGTGGTTGTTCTTGGTTGTCGAAGCTGTCTGGACGGCTATCTGGTTTGCAACACAGCCGCTCTTGGCCCGCGTGGTAGCAGCGCACCTGCCCAATCCCGCGGTCATACGATACGAAGCAGTGGCATACTTGTTGGTGCCGCTCCTCTGCGTCTTCTTTGCCGTTTTCGTTAAACGCCTGCACGACCGAAACAAGAGCGGGTGGTGGTTCTTGGTTCTCTTTGTGGTGCCCATGATCCTAATCCCGGTCGGGTACGCACTTTCTGGCTACGCTTTTGTGGGATTTGTTCCCGGCTTGCCTGCATGGATGCCCGTGTCGGATACGCGTTGGGCGCTCTTCGGCTTCATCATCTTGGGAGCAGGTGTGGCGGCGTATTTGTGGTACTTCATAGAGCTATTCTGCCTTCGCGGTACCGTCGGTGATAACCGATTTGGAGCCGACCCGTTGGCGTCGAAGACCTGAAGGGAATGGCGAGTTGTGGCGCTAAGCAGACCTCTCACCTTGGAAACCACCCGTCGGGTTTTCGCCACTAGTCGTGTTTCGCCGGAGCGCCGAGCTTGCCCATGTCGCGATAGAAGCGCTCGGCGCCCGGATGCAGCGGCGCCGTGAGGCCGCCGGCCGCCTGATCGAGCCGGATGAAGCGCGCCGTGGGATCGCCCCCATCCAGCAAGGCGCGGTTGGCCGGATTGAGCAGCGCGCGCAAGATGCCATAGACGACGTCCGGCGACGCCGAATCCTTCACCACCCACAAGGTGCGGCTTGAGACCGTCGCCGTCGCAGCCACACCGGGATAGACGCCGGCGGGAATCGTGGCAGCGGTAAGGCCGGGAACGCGCGCCAGCAGACGGCGGCGCCCCTTGCCGTCGAGCGGGATCAACCTCGCCGTCCCGCGCCTCACCAGATCGCCGACCAAGGGCGCCGGCGTCCCGCCCTGGAAGAAGAACGCATCGAGCTTGCCCTGCAGCATGAGGATGGCGCTGACGTCATACGACACGCTGTGGACCTTTAGCCCCTTTTCCGGGATTGCGTAGGCGGCGAGGATTTCGCGCCCGATCACCGCGGCGCCCGAGCCTTCATTGTCCAGCGAGACGGTCTTGCCGCGCAGGTCGGCGACCTTGGCGATGTGCGCGTTGGCGGCGACCACCAGCTGCACGGTCTCGGGAAACAGATTGGCGATGGCGCGCACATGGGTCTGTCGGCCCGCCTTGCGGAACGCGCCCCGGCCGGCCACCGCATCCGCCACGACATTGGCTTGCGCCAGACCGGAATCGACGCCGCCGGCGTTGACCGCCAGGAGATTGTCGACCGCCCCTTCGCTGGTGCGCGCCGAGACGATCAGGCCCGCCGGCCCGCACACGCCCGCCGCGTCGCAGCGCGCCAGACCCGGCGGGTGACTGACAATGCCGGCGATCAACTCGCCGACCGGAAAATAGGTCCCCGCCGTCGAACCGGTCGCCAGCTCGAAAAACAGGCGCGGCGGCTGGGCCTGGCTGACCGCCAGCGCGGCCAGACCCGCAGCCAGAGCCCAAATCATCCGGCGACCATTCATGGGACAGTAATCCCAGACAATTGCGTTGGTATTTGGACGCCGAAACGCCATCGCAGTCCAGATTTAAGAGTTTATTGACTGCATACGGGCATGCTGCACCGGGGAGCAGCCTATCTAACCAAGGCCATCGCCATGCACTGCCGTCTCGCCCGTCTCGCCGCGCTCCTGCTTTCGACCGCCGCGCTCGGCGGCTGCTCGACCTTCTTCTCCGGCTCCTCGGACGCCTCGGCGCCCAAGAGCGCCGAAACGACCGCCAGCGCCGAGACGACCACACTGGACGGCGAAATCCGCCAGGCCCAGCTGTCGCGCGTCCAGGGCGACTATCCAGGCGCCGTGCATGCGCTCAGCCAGCTCATGCTGGTGGCCCCGGACGATCCGCGCGTCGTCGGCGAATATGGCAAGGTGCTGGTCCAGCAAGGCCGCGCGAGCGAAGCCCTGCAATTCCTCGACCGCGCCGTGGAACTGCAGTCCAACGACTGGACGCTTTATTCTGCCATGGGCGTGGCCTACGACGAGACCAACCATCCCGCCGAGGCGCGCGAGGCCTATCAGCACGCACTCATCCTGAAGCCGGGCGAAGTCGTAGTGCTCAACAATTACGCCTTGTCGCGCATGATGGCGGGCGATCCCGCCGAAGCGAGGAAACTGATCGAACAGGCTTCCACGAGCGGCGATCCCAAGATCGCGCGCAATCTGGCGCTGATCGACGGACTGGCGGGCGCCAAGGCGGAACCGTCGGCGGTGGCAACCGCGGCGCCCGCCCCCACGCCTGCCGCGACCCATGAGCAGACGGCCACTCTGCCGCCCAAGCCGCTCACAACTCCCAAGCCGCTGGCCGCCCCGACGCCAATCGCTGCTGCCAAGCCCGGGGCCAAGACCGCTCAGGCGGCCGATACCGTCGTGATGCAGTCTGTGCCTGTCGATCTTTTGGCGGGCCCCGTCGCCAAGCACGCTGCGCACAAGCCTGCCGCCAAACCGCACAAGCTTGCCGCTAAGCCGCAGAAGACGCCGGCCCAGGCGGCAAAGAACTCGATCCCGGCGCTCAGGCTGGCGAACGACCGGCCGTAGCCGGTCCCTAAAAATCAAAAGTCGGAATTCGAAACTCGGAAGAGATGCGCGCGCGCTTCGCACGCGCCTCGCTTACATCATGCGCATGATCTTCATCACCGCCGGGCCCATGATGACGACGAACAGGCACGGCAGGAAGAACAGGATCATCGGCACGGTCAGCTTGGCGGGCAGCGCGGCGGCCATTTTCTCGGCCTCCGACATGCGCATCTCGCGGTTTTCCTGGGCGCAGATGCGCAGGGCCTGGCCCATCGGCGTGCCGTAGCGCTCGGCCTGATTGAGCGCGGTCGCCACTTGCTTGACGCCGGGGTGGCCGCAGCGCTTGGCGAGATTCTCGAAGGCCTGCTTGCGGTCGGGCAGATAGGAAAGCTCGGCGGTGGTGAGCGCGAATTCCTCCGCCAGCTCCACCGAGTTCTGGCCGATCTCGGCGGCGACTTTGGCGAACGCCGCTTCCATCGACATGCCCGCCTCGACGCAGATCAGCAAGAGGTCGAGCGCGTCGGGAAAAGCGTGCATGATCGAGGTCTGGCGCCGCGAGGCCAGATTGGAGATGAAGAGGTCGGGCAGATAGAAGCCGAGCAGGGCGGCGCCCATCGCGACCGCGACCTTCATGCTGCCGCTCCAGGCGAAATGAGTCACGACGAAGAGGTAGAACAGCGTCACCGCGAACAACGCGAACGGCATCACGAAGCGGAAGAACATGAAGACAATGTAGGGCGTCTGCCCGCGCAGGCCCGCGCGCGCCATCTTGTCGTGGGAGTCCCCCGACTCGACCAGCTTGGCCAGGTTGAAGCGCTCGTAGATCTGCTTAATCAGCTTGGTGGTGCCGACCGGCTCGCTGCGCAGCGAGCCGCGTTTGGCGTTGAGCGCGGCATGGTGGCGGGCGCGCAATTCCTCGCGCCGCTCGGCGACCGCCTTGAGGCGCTGGCCGAGCGTGTCGCGCTCCAACATCGGCAGACCGAGCGTGACGATGGTCGCGAACGCCAGAATCGCCACGGCCGCCGTCGCCAGGAAGTTTGGATCGAAGAGCAGGTCGAAAATGTCGAGACCATACATCCAAGCCGCCTCAGTGCGCGAAGTTCATCATCTTCTTCATGACCAGAATGCCCAAGCTCATCCACACGACGCAGCCCGCCAGCAGCAGATTGCCCACCCGTTCGGTGAACAGCATGTCGATGTAAGCGGGAGTCGTCAGCCAGACGATGCCCATGACGGCGGGCGGCAGCGAGCCGATGATCATCGCCGAGGCCTTGGCCTCCGACGACATCGCCCTGATCTTGGCGCGCAGCCGCTTGCGGTCGCGCAGTACGGCCGCGAGATTGCCCAGCGCCTCGCTGAGATTGCCGCCGGATTTGATCTGGATAGTCATGACGATGGCAAAGAAACCGACTTCGGGGGTCGGCATGCTCTCGTGCATGCGCCGAAGGCCCTGTTCCAGCGTGACGCCGAGCTTCAGACCCTCGCACAGCCGGGTGAATTCGCCGCCGACCGGATCGCGGAACTCCCTGGCCACGATCCCGAGCGCGTCCGGGGCAGGCAGTCCCGACTTCACGCTGCGCACGATGACGTCGATGGCGCTGGCGAAATCCTCCGTGAATCTTTTCAACCGGCGGGCCCTGAGAAACGCCACCACCCAGCGCGGCAGGCCGAAGCCCATGGCGAACGCGGCCCCGGCCATCACCAGCAGCGTCTGGCCGGCGATCAGGGAGCCCGAAGCGGTGAGAAGAGCCAGGAGCGCCGAAGCGATCCAGAAGTTGCGCACCGAAACCTTGCCAAGGCCGGCCTGGTCGAGGCGGCGGCGCAAGGTCATGGCCGGCTTGTTCTCGGCCTGCTTCTTCTCGATGTCCTTGAGCAATTGCTGCATGGTCTTGCGCCGCTGGGCCTGCGATTCCGGCGCGCCGCGCGGAGAGCGAACGCCCGCCTGCGGTTTGGTCAGCGCCGCGACGCGCTTCTTCGAAGCGTCGTCCGCGCCGCCGGCGAAGGCAAAGACCGCTCCGCCCAGCGTCAGCACCAGCAGAACGGCAATGAGCGCAATGGTCATGGTCAGACCTGCAGCTTATCGAGCGCGTCCGCCAGCTCGCGGTCCAGGCCGTAATAATGCACGCGTTCCCAGAAGGTCGGCCTGACGATGCCGGTTCCGATGTGGCGTCCTTTGATGCGCCCGCTGTCGTCCTCGCCCATCATTTCGTAGGTCAGAAGATCCTGGGTGATGATGACGTCGCCTTCGTTGCCCACCACCTCGGTGACCTTGGTGATGCGCCGCGAACCGTCGCGCAAACGTTCCGCCTGGATGATGACGTCGATCGAGGTGACGATCATCTCGCGGATGGTCTTGGTGGGAAGCTGGAAGCCGCCCATGGTGATCATCGATTCCAGGCGGCTCATCGCTTCGCGCGCGCTGTTGGCGTGCAGCGTGCCCATCGAGCCGTCATGGCCGGTGTTCATGGCCTGCAGGAGGTCGAAGGCCTCGGGTCCGCGCACTTCGCCGACGATGATGCGTTCCGGGCGCATACGCAGGCAGTTCCTGACCAGATCGCGCATGGTGATCATGCCCTGGCCTTCCAGGTTCGGCGGACGGGTTTCCAGGCGCACCACATGGGGCTGCTGCAATTGCAGTTCGGCGGCGTCTTCGCAGGTGATGATGCGCTCTTCCGCGTCGATGTAGGCGGTCATGCAGTTGAGCAGCGTGGTCTTGCCCGAACCGGTGCCGCCGGAGATCAAGACGTTGCAGCGGCAGCGGCCGATGATGCCGAGCAGCTTGGCTCCCGCCTCGTTGATCGAGCCGAAGCGGACGAGATCGTCCATCTTCAGCTTGTCCTTCTTGAACTTGCGGATGGTCAGCGTCGGCCCGTCGAGTGAGAGGGGCGGGGCGATGACGTTGACGCGGCTGCCGTCGAGCAGGCGCGCGTCGCAGATCGGCGAGGATTCGTCGACCCGGCGGCCGACCTGGCTGACGATGCGCTGGCAGATGTTCATCAGCTGCGCGTTATCGCGAAAGCGGATGTTGGTGAGCTGCACCTTGCCGGCGACTTCGATGAAGACGCGCCCGGCGCCGTTGACCATGATGTCGGCGATGTCGTCGCGCGCCAAGAGCGGCTCGAGCGGGCCGTAGCCGAGCACGTCGTTGCAGATGTCCTGCAACAGGTGCTCCTGCTCGGCGATCGACATCACCACCGCCTTGATGGAGATGATCTCGTTGACGATGTCGCGGATTTCCTCGCGCGCCGAATCCGGATCGAGCTGCGCCATCTGCGCCAGATCGATGGTGTCGATCAGGGCGCTGAAGATGGTGCTCTTGATCTGGTAGTAATCGTCGGAGCGGCTGTCGGCGGCGAACGGACGCGCCGCCGCGGCGGTCGCCGCAGCGGTTTCGCGCGTCGTCAGCGCATCGACCTTGGGCGGCGGACGCATGGCCAGCGTCTCCGCACCCGGCGGATTGGTCTTGCTGTCGACCGCGGAGCGCTTTCCGAACATCGCCTAGGCTCTTTTCTTCGCCTTCAATAGGGAGAAAAGCGAAGTGGAGGGTTTCTCGCCCACCTGCTTGCGGCCGGTAATCACGCCGGCCAGCCGGCGCACGCCGTCCAGCGTCGGCGACTTCTGTCCGAGTTCGCCCAGCATCTGCCCGTTGTTGGCCGCCTGTCCGAACAGGAAGGGCTCGAACCCGAGCACCAGGGACGGTTCCACGCCGAGGGTTTCGCTGAAATCCTTGAGCGGAATTTCGGGCCGCTTGGGCTGGCCCATATTGTTCAGCACCAGCTTGGGCGCCGTATCGTTGGGCCGGTTGTGGCGCAGGAGCTCCATCAGATTCTTGGCGTTGCGCAGCGAGGCCAGATCGGGCGTCGCCACCATCACGACGTCGTCGGCGCCGATCAGGGTCGCCTTGACCCAGGGTTCCCAGGAGTGCGGCAGATCGACGACCACGCAGGGCGTGGTCCGGCGGACCGCATCGAGCACCGCCTCGTAGGCCTCGAGGCCGGCGGCATATTCGCGCTCCAGCGTGGCGGGCGCCATGAACAGCGAAAGATAATCGCCGCGCCGGATCAGCAGCCGCTCGAGCAGGACCTCGTCGAGCCGTTCGGGCGCGGTCAAGGCGTCGGCGACGCTCTGGCCCGCCTCGTCGTTGAAATCGAGGCCCAGCGTGCCGAACGGCAGGTCCAGATCGAGGATCGTGGTGGAGATGTGCTGCTCTTCGGCGATGCACCAGCCGACATTGTGGCAAAGCGTGGAGGAGCCGACGCCGCCGCGCGCGCCGACGAAGGCGATCACGCGCCCGATCGGCTGGCCCTGCGGGTCGCTGTAGAGGCCGGCGATGACTTCGATGAGATGCAGCGGATCGAGCGGCGCCACCAGATATTCCGAAGCGCCCCGGCGCATCAGGTCGCGATAGAGCTCGACGTCGTTGACGCGGCCGACCACCACCACTTTGGTCGTCGGATCGCAGACCTCGGCCAGCGCGTCGAGGTCGTGCAGGACCTGCGGTCCGGAATCCCTTGTCTCCACGATCAGAAGATTGGGCGTGACCTGCCCGGCGAAGTGTTCGATCGCAGCGGTGATGCCGCCGAGTTCGACGCTCAGATTGGCCTTGGCGAGACGGCGGTCGGCGCCGGCCCGTTGCAGGGCCGCGCCGGTGTCGGGAAATTCGCAGAAGGCATGAATGGAAATGCGCGGCACCGGACGCTCATGCGGCGCTGCGCCGAATGCCTGCCGGGGATCCTCATGCTGCGTCTTGTCCATGTTGCGCGCGTCCTTACTGGCTGGTCACGTCAGACACTTTGGCCGACTGGTCTTGGTTCTTGTCGGCCGCCGTCACCTTGCCCTTTTCGTAATTGCCGAGCACGGTCGAGCGCCGCGTCGCGTCGCCGGCGCTTGCAGCCTGCGGCTGGATCAGATCGCGCGGGTCGGCGACTTGGGCGGCGATGTTGTGCTGGGTGGCGCAACCGAAATTGGGCGCGGACTGGTTCGCCGCGGTCTGGGCAAGATCCTTCGACCAGTCGCCGCACGGATCGACCTGCGCGACATAGCCGACATAAGCGATCTCGACCTGCCCGTCGCCGCCCGCCTGATGCGTCCCCACCATGATGCGCGAACGCGGCACGCCGAGCGCGGCCAGACGCTCCGCGAAATAGCGGATCGCGGCGGGGGCGTCGGCGCCGGCCGGCGGCGAAATCGAAATCGAACCGCTGGCGTGCGCCAGATAACCGGTGACGAAATCCTCGAAGCGCGCCGAATCGTCGGGCAACAGGCCCGCGTCCACCGCCGAGAAGGACAGCTTGAGCGTGTTGTAGTGCGGCGCGACCGTGATCGGATGATTGACCGCGCCGTCGTTGGAAAGCGTCAGCTCGTTCATCGGCCCGGTGCAACTGCCCGCCAAGAGCACGGCGGCCACCGAGGCGTAACGCAGGATGTTCTTCATGTTCGCGCCTTCCTATTGCACGATGAATCCGAGCGGGCCTTGCGCCTGGGCGGGGACAGGCTTGCCGCGCGCATAGGTCTCGTTCAGCTTGCCGAGCAGGATGGTTTCGGGATCGGTGGGCGGCAGGAAGCCGTCGGTGGGCGCCGCCAGCTTGGCTTCGGCGGTCGGCGTGACGAGATAGGCCGTCACCGTCACGACCAGTTCCGTTTCGTTGTTCTGGAAATCGCGGCTCCTGAACAGCGCGCCCAGGATCGGCATGTCCTTGAGTCCGGGAAAGGCGTCGATCTGCTGCTTGGTGGTGTGCTGCATCAGCCCGGCGATGGCGAAGCTGCCGCCGGAGGGCAACTCGATCGTGGTCTCCGCCCGGCGCACCGACAGCGCCGGGATGGTGGCCGACGAGACCGTCACCACGTTGCCGTTCGAATCCGTCGAAGAACCGCCTTGCAGCGTGAAGGCGCCGGTGTTGGTCAGCTCGCTCACCTCGGTCGACAGTTGCAGCGAGATGTTTCCGGAACCGAGCACCACCGGCGTGAAGGAAAGACCGACGCCGAATTGCTTGAAGACGATGGAGATGTTGCCCTGGTTGTCGCGCCCCGCCGGCACCGGGAATTCGCCGCCGGCCAGGAACTTGGCGGTCTCGCCGGAGACCGCGATGAGATTGGGTTCCGCCAGCGTGTGCACCAGGCCAACGGTCTCCAGCGCCTTGATCGTGCCCTGCAGATTGTTGGGGCCGCCGGTGCAGGTGCCCAGATTGTTCGGCGCACAGAGCGCGCCGAACTTGCCGCCCGAAAGATCGCTCAGCGCCTGGCCCATCAGCCCGTAGGGATTGGAGGTCGAGGCGGCGATCGGTACGCCCTTGACCACCGCGATGCCGGCAAGATCGATGCCGAGCTGCTTGGCGACCTGGCGCTGCACTTCGGCGATGCGCACTTTCAGCATCACCTGCTCGCTGCCGGACACCTTTAGCATGTTGACGACCTTGGCGGGATCGCCGGCGAAACGCGCCGCCAGGTCCTGGGCGCGGGTGGCGTCCTGAGGGCTCGAAACGCGGCCGCTGAGCACGACATTGTCATTCAGCGCCGAGACCGTCACGTCCGAACCGGGAAACTCGTTGTGGATGAGATGGGCGAGATCGGTGACGTCCTTCTCGACGCGGATGTCGAGCGACAGAAGTTGGCGGCCGGCGCCGTCGAAGAAGAAGGCGTTGGTCTGCCCCGTCTTCTGCGCCAAGAGGAAGATGCGCCGCGGCGTGCGCACCACCGCGTCGACGATGTCGGGGTTGGAGACCAGCACGTCGCGCGCGTCGGCGTCGATCTGCACGATCGCCGCCTTGTTGAGCGACAACGTCAAACGTTGGTGGACCGGCCCTTGCGAACGGGTGGAGACCGAGATCACCTGCGCGGTGCCGTCTTGCTCTGCGCGCGCGCCCGCCATGGCGGGCGCCGCGAACATCAGCGCGGCGGCGAGGCTCAGCGGGAGAAGGAGTCTGCGCATCTAGTTTCCTCCCTGACCGCTTTGCGCACGTGTGATGCCGTAGCGGATGATTGAGACCTGATCGCCGTCGGATTCCCCGCCGGAGCGCGCCCCGGCCAATTGCGAGGCGCTTTGCGCATCGGCGTTCATCTCGCCCAGCGGGCGCAGCGCCAAGGACAGTGTTCCGCTCGCCTGGGCGCGCGACAGCGTCTTCACCTGATCGGGCGTGAGCTCCAGCGTCGCGGTCTTGGCGTCGGAGACCGCTTTCGTGCTCCCGGACGTGGTCTGATCGATGGCCAGCACGCGCACGTCGGACAGCACGATGCGCGAGATCGCGCGCTTCGGATTGTCGCCGACGGTCTGGGTGAGGATGATATCGACGCGGTCGTTGCTGAGGATGAAGCCGCCGGCGACGGCGGAGACCGTGGTCGGAATGGAAACCGCGCGCATCCCCGGCGCAAGCGTCGCGGCCATGAATCCGCCGGCGCCGCTTCTGACGATCTTGTTGTAGGTCACCGGTTCGCCCGCCACGATCGGCGAGCGCGCCACCGTGCCGGCGATGGCAGCGTCGAGCGAGAGCGCTCCAGACTGCAGGATGAATCCGGGATCGACGCTGCTCTTCGGCCATTTCTGCCAGCGCACCAGATTCGCGCTGAGCGCCTGGCCGGGCTGCAGATTGCTTGCCGCCACGAGCACGCTGCTGATCGCGATGGGCGCGGGCTCGGGGCGCGCATCGGCTTTGGTCGTGCCGCCTCCGAGCAATGCGCGCACCAGCAAAGCTGCGGCTCCCGCGGCCACAGCCGCCAGCAGGAGGACTACGAGACGCCGTGTATTCATGGGGGCCGGCTCCTTTGTCCCGATCCGAGCACGGAACCCTTTAGAAAATGCTTAATAAGATGCTGAAACGTCGTGACTTGTATGAATCTTGGAGGGCCTCAGACGCCCGCCGCCAGACGGAAAATCTCGGTTTGCGGAAGGATCAGGAAGGCCCCAGCCGCCAGCGCCACGCCGTAAGGAATCCCGGCCCGCTCGTCGTGCAGCCTGACGAGCCAGGGCTGGCCCGTCAGCAAGGCGGGCATTGGCAGCTTGCGCAGCGCCAGAAGGGCAAGCGTCAGCGCCCCGCCCAGAACGGACGCGATCAGCATGTAGCTCATCAGATCGAGGTCGAAGCCGAGCCAAAGGGAAACGGCGGCGAACAGCTTGGCGTCGCCTCCGCCGATGAAGCCAAGCGCGAACAGCGTAAAGCCGACTGCCAGACCCATTAATCCTGCCAGCAGGTGCCAGCCCACCATGGCGGGAGTCATGCCGGCGGCCAGCAGGAAGACGGCGAAAGCGGCGACGAGGGCCACCTGCAACCAGTTCGGAATCGTATAGCTCGCCAGATCCCAGCCCGCCGCGAGCGCCAGCAGAGCCGGCAAGACGGCGATCACCAGGAGCTGCGCAGTCATCCCCCGCTGCCTTTCATGTGCGAACGGCCGCCAGGCGGCGGCCGCTCGCCTCCCGCCTTGGTTCCGCGGCTCAGAGTTTGCTGGCCACGGAATTGAACGTCGCCGTCAGATTCGTGCCGACGGTCTGCAACGCGGTGATGATTACGACCGCGATGAGCGCGGCGATCAGGCCATACTCGATGGCCGTGGCGCCCGACTCGTCGCGAACGAATCGAGAAAAAAGGTTGTTCATTTTGACCTCCACTTGTGGACACCCTAGGACGTCCGGCGAACGCCGCTTGCCACGGCTCTTTGCCAGGACGAGGTGAGCTTAGACGCTGGCGCTTAATGCCGTCTTAAGCGCGCATGGCCTCGGTGTGATGAAGTGTGCCGGCGTGATACGGAAAAGGGGCTCTGGCGGGCAATGTCGTACTTAACTTTTGCGTTTCGTTCACCACTCCGCAAGTTCGCGCGAAAACCGCCATGGAATTCCTCTATGACGCGGCCGAGCGCCCGCAGAGCGCACAGACCTTAGAACTTCCTTTACGACACGACGATTACCTTGTGGCGGAAGAATCCGACAGGAGCCAAAGCCATGCAGCGCACGACCATTTTGCTTGCGAGCATGTTGCTGGCTGCCGGCCAGGCGCAGGGCAAGTCCGTTTCGGTTCCGCTGGACGAAGTGCGCATGCTGGCCTTCGCCCAACCCGTTTCCACCCTCTATGTCGGAAACCCGATCATCGCCGACGTCACCATGATCGACAAGCGCCACGCTTTCATTCAGGGAAAGGCCTACGGCGCCACCAACATCGTGGCGCTCGACGCCTCCGGCGGCGAAATCAGCAACCAGCAGGTGATCGTGTTCGGTTCCGGCAGCGCCGTCGTCACGCTGCAAAGAGGCGCCGCGCAAACGACCTACTCTTGCGCCGCCGCGCGCTGCGAGCCCTCGCCCCAGCCCGGCGACGGCAAAGATCCCTTCGACGAGAACATGGACCAGATCCAGAAGCATCAGGCGCTGGCATCCAAGGGCGCGACCGGCGGACAGTAGTAATCAGTATATGGATCACGCGTTCCAGGGAGCGCCCTTGTCGGCGTTCCCGCGCTACTGCATCACGCGCAGATTGGTGATCTGTTGGCCGATCTGATTGAAGGTCGAAACGATCTGGCTGGCGGCTGTCAGGTCGAAATATTTGCTCGAATCCGTGGCGCAGTTCTGCAGCACGGTCGAATTTCCCTGCGTGCCGTTGAGATCGACGAAGACGGCGTAGATGGTGATGCCCGCGGCCTTGGCGTTGGTGCAAAGCGTGCTCATGCGGTTGTCGACCGACGTGCTCTGGCTGGAGCCGTTGCCGTACCAGCGATCCATGGTGTTGAGGCCGTCGCTGAGGATGATGATGACCTGCTGCGTGTTCACCGGAAGCGCGCCCGGATTGAGGATCGGCGCGCCCGGCGTCATCATCATCCAACCCCAAGCGAGCCCAATCGTCTGATTGGTGCCGCCGCCCGCCACCATGTTGGTGACCGTGTTGTTGAGGTTCGTCCACCCTGTGCTGTCCAGCACGTCGGTCTGGCCGATCAACTGTGTCGGGCAGGTTAGATTCCAGCTTGAGTTGGTGGACAATTGGCCGGTCGGGGGAGCCGCCGGAAAGTCCGTCGTGGAACTGGTCGGCAAGTCGTTTTGGGTGTCATAGTTCTGCGTGCGGTCCATGACGCAGCCGCTCCACTCGGGGTGATAGGGAATCCAGGTGTGCGTGTAGGGTGACGTCGAACCGGTGCTGTTGAAACAGCCGGAATAGACCGTGGAGCTGGGGCAGATATAGCCTTTGTAGGTCCCGCTTGCCGGAACTTTCGACACGGTCGTCGTGTCGCTGGGGCTGGCCTGACAATGGTAGCCGTTACTGCCGTCGCTCCAGGGGCAAGTCGAGTTCGGTCCGACGCTGGAGGAAGGCGTGGAAGGCTTGACGGCGTCGAAGTCCGTCCACGTCATCCACGATGCGCCGTAATTGGCGGAGCCGACATTGACCGCGACGGTGAAGGGAACGATCGCGACCGTCACATCGCCGGGATTGGTGGCCGCGCCCTTCAACAGGCCCAAGAGGCTCGTGGTCGCCGTCTTCAGCGCGTTGATCTTGATGTTCGCGTTGTTGTCGCCCGGACAAGGATTGTTGTCGGGCTCGCACATCGATCCCGTATTGTCGAGCACCAGCGACACCCGCAACTTCAACTGGCCCCAAACCACGATCGTCGAGGCCTGCACCGGCATCGTCTTGATGCCGATCACCGAGACCAGCGTGGTCGGCATATTGTCGGTGACGCTGATCGTCACGTTCTGAGTGCCCGGAGTCACCGCAACGGGCCCCGGCGTGCCGTAGGATGCATCGGTCTTGTAGTTGGCGTTGAAGTACTGCTGCGCCAGAGTCGTCATCTGCGCGTTGGTCAGGCCCGTCGTGCTGCCGATGGCCAGGGCCGCCGAGTCGATCGCCTCTTCCATGTTGGAGCGCACGACGACGGCGCGCGCATAATCGAGGCCGGCGCCCGCCGCTCCCGCCAGAGGGATCAGCGCCAGCGCATAGATCATCGCGACGTTGCCGCGTCTTGACGAAACAAAGGCGCGGGCGTTGCGCGCCACGCGCGCGAGCAGACCGCCAAACAGCTTGCCGTTCGACATCACCGAACCGTCCTATACCGCATGCCTGATTATCGGCGCAGCGGGGTGAAAATACCGTTTCAATCTTGAGCGCTGGTTAGCCAATCGTTAGCGACCCGTTAAGATTTGTCGCTACGTGTCCCGTTAATCGTTCCTCAGCCGCGCGCTGCGATGCTGACGCGGACGCGGAGGCAAGATGGCGGACAAGCGCAAGACCCTGGCGGCCGTGGGCGCCGGCGGCTGCATTTTTGGCCTCGCCGCCTGGCTGTTCTATTTCCGCATCTTCGCCGGCGAACGCGGCGAAGACTGGATGGTCTATTACAGCGCGGCGCGGAGCTTTTTCGACGACCACCTCGCCACGCTCTACGACGGCGCCACGCTGACCGCAGCCATGAACGCGCGCTTCGCGGGCTGGCTCGCCCATCCCTTGCCGCTGCATCCCTTCCTTTATCCGCCGCATTACCTGCTGCTGCTGCTGCCCTTCGGTGCGATGCCGCCGGCGCTTGGAGCCGTCGTCTTTCTGCTGGCGAGCTTCGCGCTGATGGCCGCGGCGCTGATCTTGCTGAGCGAAAAGCGCGACGAGCGGCTGCTCTATGTCTTGGCGGCGCTGCTCAGTCCCGCGGCGGCGATTGCCGTCTGGCTCGGCCAGAACAGCTTCCTGACCGCCGCGCTTCTGGTGGGCGGCTTCGCACTCGCCAAACGCCGCCCGCTGCTCGCCGGCATTCTGCTCGGCGTGCTGACGTACAAACCGCAGTTCTGGCTGATGGTTCCCATCGCTCTGATCGCCGCGCGCCAGTGGAAGACGCTCGGCGCCGCGCTGGGCAGCGCCGCGCTCTTGGCGCTCACCAGCCTGGTCGTGTTCGGGCCCGCGCCGTGGGAGGATTGGCTGAGCCTGATGACCGCTCCGAGCGCGCTGTTCGAGCATTGGCAGACGCTGGCCCGGCTCAACGGCCAGAGCCTTTACGCCTGTGCGGTTCTTTTGGGCGCCAGCCCGCAGCTGGCCAATGCTCTGCAGTTCACGGGTGCGGCGCTGGCCGGCGCGGCCGTCTGGCGCTGCTTCAGCCGGCCGTTTCCGGCCGATCTCGCGATTGCGATCCTGTTGGCGGCGACGGTGTTCGCCGCGCCCCATATCATCGATTATGACGCCCTGCTCCTGTGCATCGCCGCAGCGATCTTCTTCGCGCACACGCTGCGCCATGGCGCAGATCTGGGCGACAGCGTCATCGCCGTCGCGCTTTGGCTCAGTCCGCTGATCAACCCGCCCAGCGTCTTCCCCGCCGGGCTGGCGACCCCGCTCCTGGTCGCCCTTTTCGTACTGCGGGTGGTGAGGCGCGCCGCGCCGCCGCTGCAAAGTCCCGCCTTCCGCGCGGCGTAACCATTTGTTCAGCATTCCAACGGATTTTCGCTCGCCCGCGGGACTTATCAATTCAATCAAGAGGCCCACGGGATAAAATGGCGGCGGAAGAAGGTGAGACCGTGGACCCTCCGACCACCAGCTGGTTTGTAAGAACACGCGCGCGCCTCGGCTGCGTCGCACGGCGCGTGAGCCGGGCCGGGCGTGCGGGCTCGGCGATGCTCGAATTCGCCCTCGTCGCACCCGTCTTCTTCGTCCTCTTGATGGGCACGATCGAGATCGGTGTGATGTTCTTCGGCGATTTCGTTCTGCAGAACGCCACCAACGACGCCGCCAGACTGGTGCGCACCGGCCAGGTCACGGGCACGCTCCCCAACCAAGTCCTGACCCCGGCGGAGGTCGCCGCCGGCATGGTGGCGGGCCAACCCATGACCCAGGCGCAGTTCCGTACCTATATCTGCAACGAGGTCGCGCCGGTGCTCGCCTGCGACACCAACCTGCAGATCGACCTGGAGTCCTTCGCGAACTTCGGCGCCGCGAACTTCCCCGCCCCGCTCAAGGCCGACAACACGCTCAACCCCACTCTCAACAATTACTCGACGGGCGCGGTGTGCAGCGTCGTGCTGCTGCGCACGTTCTACACCTGGAACGTAATGACGCCGCTGTTGACGCCGTTCCTCACCAACATGGCGAACAACATGCACCTGCTGACATCGACCGCCGCTTTCCGCAACGAGCCCTACACCACCGGAGTCGCGGGATGCTGAGCGCCTTCCTCAAACTGTTGCGGGCGCGCGATGCGATAGCGGCCGTCGAATTTGCCTTTATCGCGCCCGTCATGATCCTGATGTTCTTCGGCTCGGTCGAGCTGACGATGGCCGTCGACTGCAACACCCGCGTGGCTTCCGTCTCTTCGACCGCGGCCGATCTGGTGGCGCAGGAGACGACGGTCAGCCCCACCGACATGTCCAACGTGTTCGCGGCGCTCAACGCGATCATCTATCCCTATCCGACCAACACCGCCCAGATCGTGATTTCCAGCATCGTCGACGCCGGCAACAGCACCGCCAAGGTCGCGTGGAGCGACGCACAGAATGGCACTCCGCGCACCGTCAACTCCGTGGTGACCGTGCCCACGGGATTGATCGTCTCGGGTTCGGGGAGCAGCGTCATCCTGGCGGAGATCACTTATTCCTACGCCTCGCCGACCACTCAAGTGCTGGCCGGCACGATTTCGATGAAGAGCAGCTTCTATTCCCGCCCGCGCCGCAGCCTGACGGTCACGCATACCTATTGATCCGCTGCCCATAATCGGGCCGCAATTGCGGCGTAAAGCCTGTCGCCATGCAGGGCTGCGACGGAATCCCTTTGCTCCCTGCCGCCATTCCATCCTAGATAGGCGCAACGCCGACAGACGAAGACGCAGGCATCCCGCACCCACACCATGGCCAATCTGCTTCTCAAGCACGCCGCCCATCAGCGGCCCGCCAACACCAAACGCGGCGTCCTGGAGCGTTTGTTCACCCTGATGTTTCAAGGGTTTGTCTATAACCAGATCTGGGAAGATCCCGACGTCGATCTGCAAGCGCTCGATCTCAAGCCCCATCACCGGCTGATCACCATCGCCTCGGGGGGCTGCAACGTTCTCAACTATTTGGCGGCCGATCCGGCGAGGATCATCGCCGTCGATCTCAACCAGAACCATATCGCCCTGACGCGGCTCAAGCTGGCGGCGCTCACCAACCTTCCCTCCTACGAGGAATTCTTCCGCTTCTTCGGCCAGGCCAACGACAAGGCCAACCGAGCGGCCTACGATCATTTTCTCGCCGAACGGCTCGACCACGTCACCAGGCGCTATTGGGAAAAGCACATCCCGCTGCACGGCCGGCGCATCAATATGTTCGCCCGCAATCTCTATCATTACGGCCTGCTCGGACGCTTCATCGGCATCCTGCACGCGGTGGCCAAGCTGCACGGCAAGAAGCTCGAAAATATTTTGCTCGCGCGCACCCTCGCCGAACAGCGCGCCGCCTTCGAACGGCTGATCGCGCCGTTGTTCGATCACAAGTCGATCCGGCTTTTGTCGAAAAGCCCGGTTTCCCTCTACGCGCTCGGCATTCCTCCGGCGCAGTACGACGAGCTGGTGGCGGGCAGCGGCGGCAACGCGATCGCGGTGTTGCGCGAGCGGGTGGAACGGCTGGCCTGCGATTTTCCGATCCACGACAATTATTTCGCCTGGCAGGCGTTCGGCCGCGGCTACGATCTCGCCAACCGCGACGCGGTTCCCGCCTATCTGCGCCCCGAGGTCTACGAGGTAATCCGTACACGGACCGATAGGGTGGAAACCCATCATGCCTCCCTGACCGATTTCTTGAAACGGCAGAGCGCGCACTCCCTGCACCGTTACGTCCTGCTCGACGCCCAGGACTGGATGAATCCCGCCCAGCTCGCTTCGCTGTGGGCCGAAATTGACCGCACCGCTGATGCGCTCGACGCGCGCGTGATCTTCCGCACCGCCGGCCCCGACTCGCCTCTACCACGCAAACTGCCGGAGGAGCTCTTGGCGCCCTGGCACTATCTGGAAGAGGAAAGCCGCGCCTTCCACGCCCAGGATCGTTCTTCGATTTACGGCGGGTTCCACGTCTATGTCCGCGCGGCGGCGGGCTGACCTTGACCGGCATGCCGGATAAGAATCATACCGCGCTGATGGACCACGTCTATCGCCGCCAACGTTATGTCTATGATCTTACAAGGAAATACTATCTCTTTGGGCGCGACAGGCTGATCCGCGAGCTGGCCTTGCGCCCGGGCGACCGGCTGGTCGAAGTGGGCTGTGGAACGGCGCGCAATCTTATTAGCATTGCCCGGCGCTATCCCGAGACGCGGCTGTTCGGGCTGGACGCCTCCCACGAGATGCTCAAGACCGCCGCCGATGCCGTCCGCCGGGCCGGCCTGGAGGAAAGAATCTGTCTGGCGCATGGCTATGCCGAGGACCTGTCGCCCGCCATGTTCGGCCAGACCGAGCCCTTCGACGCCTGCGTTTTTTCCTACAGTCTTTCTATGATTCCAGATTGGAAACAGGCACTTAGATCGGCATCCGCCAGCCTGTCCGCGGCCGGACGCATCCATATTGTGGATTTCGGCGATCTGGGCGGGCTGAGCCGCGTAGGCAAGGCCATTCTGCTGGCTTGGTTAAGGCTGTTCCACGTCGCCCCAAGGGTGGAACTTCTGCAGGGATTCGAGCGGGATTCCTCGGGGTCGCTGCGCCTTTTGCCGGGACGTTATGCGTTTCTAATGACCAGTAACAAAAGAGAATCTTTCTAAGATGGCGATTCTGTTGCAGGGCGGTCACATACACAGGTTAAATCCGTGCAAGGGCGATTAAGGATAAGTCGGTGGATAGACAAAAGGCCCCAAAAATCGCCATTATAGCTTGTTTAGGTTTGTGAAGGTTCAGGTCGTCCGGTGGGGGGATTGTCGCCCATCGACTAGATTTGGAAGCGAGGGTGGAAAATGAAACTTCGGTCGATCGCCATGGCGGGCGTTGCGGTGCTGGCTCTTTCCGTTCCGGCAGCCGCGAGTGATGCGACGGGTTGGTACGTCGGTTTGGGTGTCGGCTGGGACATGATGAACAAGGTGACGTTGGACTACACGTCTCCAAGCCTACCCTCGGGAACAATTTCCGGGAAGGTCAGTGACTCGGCGTTGTTCGTCGGTTCGTTCGGCTACCGGTTCAGCGACCGGATCCGGATCGAAAACGAGATCAGCTATACGAGCCACAGCGTCGATGACAGTTCGCTTCAGTCGGTGAAGGGTCATGCGGCGATCACGGCGGACATGATCAACCTGCTGTACGATGCTCAGCTCAGCCCGCAATGGGATTTCTACTTCGGTGGCGGGCTCGGTTGGGGCAGTGCCAATCTGCATGCCTATGACACCGGCTCGGGCTTCGACTATATCGCCGGCACGCATGGGGGCTTCATGTGGCAGGGCATTGCCGGTGTGGCCTATTCGGTCTCCGACAACACCGACCTCTTCCTTGACTATCGTCATCGCGGGCTGTCAGTCGATGCGGACTACGACACGAGCTTCGTGAGCTACACTGTGAAGCCGCATGATTTGTCAGAGGATGCGATCCTGTTCGGCGTGCGCTTCTATTGCTGCTATGCGCCGCCTCCGCCTCCTCCTCCGCCGCCGCCGCCGCCTCCGCCGCCTCCGCCGCCGCCTTGCCCGGTGAAGACCTACATCGTCTTCTTCGACTTCAATAAGGCGAACCTGACGGAAGCCGCGCAGGCCGTGGTTGCTGAGGCCGTGAAAGCGACCAAGGTAACGGAATGCGGCCTCGTCAAGGTGGAGGTCACCGGCCACACCGATACGGTCGGCTCCGACAAGTACAACATGGCGCTCTCGCTGCGCCGTGCCCAAGCCACCAAGGACGAAATGGTCCGCGAGGGCTTGGACGCTTCCGCCATCGGCATCGAAGGCAAGGGCTTCCACGATCCGCTGGTTCCGACGGGACCTGGCGTGCGCGAGCCTCAGAACCGCCGTGCGGTCATCGATCTGAGCCAATAACAAACTGGCTCGGACTTGAATGTGGAAAGGGCGGACCGTTCAGTCCGCCCTTTTCGTTTGTCCGGATGATCGGCCCCGGCTGCGTCGATGTCAGTTGAAAATGCCCGAAAACCAGCCAAAGAGCGGGTTGGCGGGCCGTTGTCCGCCTGTGGCAGGACGAACACGTTCGCCGGCGAGCGCGGATAAGCTAACAAATATCTTGTGGAATTGTGCCCTGTAAGAGCGCAGACTCGCACGCGGAGTGCTATTTAGGGCGTCTAAGCGCTAAGTTGCATGGGCATTAACGCTCGTTGCGGGCAAAGGCCTTCGAGAAACCAGAGGGGATACCAAATGAGACTACGTACGATTATTCTTGCCAGTGCCGCCGTTCTGGCCATGTCGGCTTCGGCTTCGGCGGACGATACGAGCTGGTATGTCGGAATCGGCGCCGGACTGAATTTGCAGCAGCCCGCCGCTTCCAACGTCTTCCAACAAAGAGGGGCAGCCGATTTCGATCCGACGTGGCGCGGCATCGCCACTTTGGGCTACGCCTGGGACAATCATTGGCGCCTTGAAGGCGAATTCGGCTACACCGATCCGAGCATCTCGAAATTCTGCTACGGCGGCATGTGCTCCAGCACCTCCGGCTACGACTTCGACGTCCAGCAGATCAGCCTGATGGGGAACGTTCTCTACGACGTACCGATGGATGAGAGCTGGTATTTCACGCTCGGTGCGGGCGCCGGCTATTCATGGCTCACGGTTCAGGTTCCAGGGTATAGCGTAAGCGGCGACGGCTTCACTTGGCAGGGCATTGTAGGCGTGACCTACAAGGTTTCGCCGACCGTCGATCTGCAATTCGACTATCGCTATGTGGCGATCGAAGACCCGTCGTTTGCAGGCTATAGTAGTGGCAACAGAGGGGAATCACACAACTTGATGGTGAGCTTGCGCTGGTATTTCGACCAGGCGCCGCCTCCTCCTCCGCCGCCGCCTCCTCCGCCTCCTCCGCCTCCTCCGCCGCCACCGCCGGTGACGACGTACATCGTCTTCTTCGACTTCAATAAGTCGAACCTGACGGAATCCGCGCAGGCGATCGTCACCGAAGCCGTGAAGACGGCGAAAGCCGATGGCTTCGTGAAGGTACAGGTCGTCGGCCACACCGACACGGTCGGCTCCGACACGTACAATCAGGCGCTGTCAGAACGCCGCGGCGAAGCCGTGAAGGACGAAATGGTCCGTCAAGGCTTGGACGGCGGCGGGATCGCTATCGAAGGCAAGAGCTTCCACGATCCGCTGGTCCCGACAGGCCCGGGCGTGCGTGAGCCTCAGAACCGCCGTGCGGTCATCGATCTGGGCAAGTAATCGACCCGGACACATATAGGGAAAGGGCGGACCGTTCGGTCCGCCCTTTTCGTTTATGTCCCGGAGTGCAACCGCCGGAAATCCGGCAGAGGCGGCGTCAGGGCGCAACGCGCAGCGGGTTCGGCTTGGGGACGATGACCGTCGCCATGGCGCCCTGCAGCGTCACGGCCACCTCGATCTGGCAACTGTCGACGGCTCCCTCCGCATCGGTGATCGGAACGCCGCTGACGAAATCGGCCAGCCCCGGCTTGTCGGGCGCCAGCGCCGCGGCGACCACCAGATTGGCCGCCGTGCAAAAGTCCCGATCCCCGTGGACGCGGCGAAGCTCGGCCTTGGCGGCCAGCTCGGTCTTGAACAGATCGTAGGCCGCATCGCCTTTGCTGTAGCCCTGGACGCGGTGGAACATGCCGAGCAGCGTCTTGTCGGAGCGGCGCAACTCGGGCCCGAAACTCGTCTGGAAGGCATTGTAATTGTCCCTGGCCTCGGCGCCGCAGGTCAGCGCCGCATCCATCAGCTCCTGCTGCACGGAAGCGGCCTGCATGGCCGAGACCTCGTCCGGGGAGGCGCATTTCGACGCCTTCCTGGCTTCGGCCCAACCGGTCGCGGCCAGGCAAAGCAACAGCGCGCAGCCGCTCGCCAGCAGTCTTTTCTTCATGCCCAAACCCCAGCACCGTTTCTTCTTTCGCCGCAACCATAGCATCGCCGCAGTGCGTTCCGCCAACCCCTCAAAACCACATGCTTAGTGACAATTTTGGGCCCGGCGGCAATGAAGCGTTCAGCTTGCGCGCGTAGTCTCTGCGGTGGCGAGGCCATCATGCGCGCAATTCTGGTTGCCGCCCTTCTGTTGTTTGCCACCGCCGCTTCCGCCGAGGAACCGGGGGGTTCCTTGCGCTTGGCCGCCGGCCGCCAAAATCCCTTCGCCGCGGTGCCGCAGAGCCTGTCTCCGCTGCGCCGCGAGGCGCGCTGGGCGCATGGCGAATTGCGGGGTGAGGCTCTCGGGCGCTGGCTCGGCGTGCAGGACGGGTGCTGGGACATGTTCGACGCGAGCCTGGCCCCGGCGGGCAAAAGCGGACCGACCGTTGCCGGAACCGTCCGCAAGAACAGGGCCGAAATCCAGTTGCGCTGGCGCCCGGACGAATAGCCGCTGTGCAACGCTGTGCTCTTTCCTGCTCCATTCCAGTCTAGTATTCCTGCACGCCCCAGCCCGGGATTGCCGGATGGTCAAGGCCAGAGCCAAGGATTAGGTGTCATGTCGTACAAAGTCGCCGTCGTCGGCGCGACCGGCAATGTCGGGCGCGAGATGCTGAGCGTGCTCAGCGAGCGCCAGTTCCCCGTGAGCGAAGTCGTGGCCCTGGCCTCGACAAAATCCATCGGCACCGAGGTGTCGTTCGGCGATGCGACGCTCAAGGTGAAGGCGCTCGACTATTACGACTTCAAGGGCACCCAGCTGGTCCTGATGAGCGCGGGCGGCGCGGTTTCCAAGGAATGGTCGCCCAAGATCGCCGCGGCCGGCGCCATCGTCATCGACAATTCCTCGCAATGGCGCATGGACCGCGACGTGCCGCTGGTGGTGCCCGAAGTCAACGCCTCGGCGCTCGACGGCATCAAGAAGGGGATCATCGCCAATCCCAACTGCTCCACCGCGCAGCTCGTGGTGGCGCTGAAGCCGCTGCACGACGAAGCCAAAATCAAGCGCGTGGTGGTGGCCACCTATCAGTCGGTTTCCGGCGCGGGCAAGGCGGCGATGGACGAATTGTTCCGCCAGACCCGCGCGGTGTTCGTCGCCGATCCGATCGAGGCCGTGAAATTCACCAAGCAGATCGCCTTCAACGTCATCCCGCACATCGATAAGTTCCTCGACGACGGCTACACCAAGGAGGAATGGAAGATGATGGTCGAGGTGCAGAAGATCCTCGATCCAGACATCCAGGTGAACGTCACCTGCGTGCGCGTGCCGGTGTTCATCGGCCATTCGGAGGCGGTGAGCATCGAGTTCGCCAAGCCGATCACCGCGCAGCGGGCGCGCGCCATCCTGCGTGAGGCGCCGGGCGTGCTGGTCGTCGACAAGTGCGAGGATGGCGGCTACATCACGCCCATCGAATGCGCCGGCGAAGACGCCACCTATGTCAGCCGCATCCGCAAGGATCCCACCGTCGAGCACGGCCTTTCCATGTGGGTGGTCTCCGACAATCTGCGCAAGGGCGCGGCGCTCAACGCGGTGCAGATCGCCGAGTGCCTGATCAACCGCAAGCTGCTGAAAGCGGCGTGAGCGGCGCGCGGTAGAGATTGATGTTCTGGAATCTCTTCACCACCACCGCCTTCATCATCGCAGGGCTGTTGTTCTACCGCTTCTGGCCGGCGATCCACGCCGCGATCAAGCGCTTCGACGATCAGAACCGCGCGCGCATCGAAGGCGACATCCGCGACCGCCATGACAGTCTCGCCCATTTTCGCCACACCCTGAAGATCGCGGAGGAACAGGTCGAGGAGATCGGCGAGATCGAAGTGCGCGACGAACGCACCGCCGAGCCCGTCAAGCGCTATCTGTTCGAAGGCGAGCGCTTCGCGCACCGCCGCGAAGCCGAGCGCGTGCGCGAGGAGAAGGTGCGCACGCTCGCCCGCAAATTCTACATGGAGCTGCCCGCGGCGCTCGCCGCCCGCCGCGGCGACGGCAAGCTCGGACGGGATTGAGCCGCATCGTCCTGCATCAGGTGCGGCAGCTTCCCCACATCGCCGCCGGCCTGGCGCATGAAGAAGCGCCGTAGCGGCCCGATACGGTCGACGATCCCCATGCCGAGGTCGCGCGCCAAGCGCAGCGGCGCGACGTCGTTGGAGAACAGCCGGTTCAGCCCGTCCATCGCCATGGCCGAGGTGAAGGAATCGAACCGCCGCCAGCGCTCGTAGCGCATGAGAACGTCGAGACCGCCAGGATCGAGGCCGAGCGAGGCGGCCTCCAGCGCCACGTCGGCCAGCGCGGCGGCGTCCTTGAGGCCGAGATTGAGGCCCTGGCCCGCGATGGGATGGATGCCGTGCGCCGCGTCGCCCGCCAGTGCGAAACGCGGTTTCACATACGAACGCGCCAGATGGAAACGCAGCGGATAGGACCAGCGAAGTTCCTCGGAGTGGACTTCGCCCAGATGGGCGCCGAAGCGGCGCGCGATCTCGGCGTCGAAATCCGGTTTGGCGAGCTTCATCATGCCCGGAGCGATATCTTGGCGCTCGGTCCATACCAGCGAGGAGCGGTTGCCGGTCAGCGGCAGGATGGCGAACGGACCCGAGGGCAGGAAATGCTCGTAGGCGACGCCGTTGTGCGCGAGCGCATGATGCACCGTCGCGACGATGCCCCATTGCGGATAGGACCAACTCACCATGCCGATGCCCATGGCTTCGCGCAATTGCGATTGGCGGCCGTCGGCGGCTACCGCGAGACGCGCGCGGATCGTTTGTCCGCTGCCGAGCGTGGCGTTCACACCGTTCGCATCGACGTCTAAACTGGTGACGGCAGCGGGCGCCACGACGGTCAGGTTTGGCAACTCTGCGCACGCCGCGAACAAAGCCTGACGAATGTGGCGGTTCTCGGCGATGTATCCGAGCGGCGCCCCCAATTCGCGATGATCGAAGTGCAGCGAGAATGGCGACGGCGCGCCGCCCAGCTTCGCGTCGGTCACCAGGATGTCATCGATCGGCTGAGCCTGCTTTTCCAGCCGCTCCCAGATGCCGAGCCGCCGGAACATCCTGACCGAGGCAAAGGCCAGCGCGGACACCCGTCCATCGAAGGCGGCAGCGAGCGCCTCGGCCTGCGGCACCGGATCGGCGACGACGACCTCGAGCCCGCCCTTGGCGAGCGCGATGCCCAGCGCCAGGCCCACCATCCCGCCGCCGCCGACCACTGCATCGACCGTTTTCGTCATGGCTTCGCTTCCCATGGCTCCCATCGAGGGTCAATGCCCAAAAAATAGGCGTTTTGTGATGACAGCACATAATTTACGCATACGCTGCCTTCTTTTCGCTGACGGTCCGACCCGCCCTCCATGAAATCATAATTATTTCAAATGGTTGATCGCTTGCGGGGCCGCGGCACGGTTCTTGATGAAGCGTTAAGAGGTCAAAGCAAAGCGGGGTACAGGCGATGAAACTTATTACGGCGATCATCAAACCGTTCAAGCTCGACGAGGTGCGCGAGGCGCTGTCCGCGCTGGGCGTCCAAGGCATGACCGTCACCGAAGTCAAGGGCTTCGGCCGCCAGAAGGGGCACACGGAAATCTACCGCGGCGCGGAATACGCGGTCAGCTTCCTGCCCAAACTCAAGATTGAAGTCGCGGTCAAGGGCAGCATGGTCGATGCGGTGATCGACGCGATCAGCTCCAAGGCCAAGACCGGCCAGATCGGCGACGGCAAGATTTTTGTCACGCCGCTCGAACAGGTCGTTCGCATCCGTACCGGTGAAACAGATGATGACGCGCTGTGAGGCGCGACGCAGAACCTTGGGATCAACGAAGGGGAAATAGCATGAAGATTTCGATTTCAAAGAAGCTGGCGCTTGGTGCGCTGGCAGGCGTCGCAACGCTGGTCGCGACCGCGGGGAGCGCGCTCGCCGCCGCCCCGAAGATCGATTCCGGCGACACGGCCTGGATGATCACCTCCAGCGCCCTGGTGCTGATGATGACGATCCCGGGCCTCGGCCTGTTCTATGCCGGCATGGTGCGCCGCAAGAACATGCTCGCCACCATGGCGCAGAGCTTCGCGGCGACCGCCCTGATCACCGTCCTGTGGATGATCATCGGCTATTCGATCGCCTTCACGCCAAACCCGGACGCCGGCTGGAACCAGGTCATCGGCGGCTTCGGTTATCTGTTCCTGAAGCCGATGGGATTGAACGCCGTCAGTTCGCTGGCCGGCACCATTCCCGAGTCGGTCTACATGTTCTTCCAGATGACCTTCGCCATCATCACCCCGGCGCTGATCGCCGGCGCGTTGGCCGACCGCATGAAGTTCTCGGCCTTCCTATGGTTCATGGGATTGTGGCTGCTGCTCATCTACTGCCCGATCGCCCACTGGGTGTGGGGCGGCGGCTGGCTCGGAACCGCGGGCGCGCTCGACTATGCCGGCGGCACCGTGGTGCATCTGAACGCCGGAACCGCGGGCCTCGTCGTCTGCCTGATGCTCGGCAAGCGCATCGGCTACGGCACCGAGAACATGGCGCCGCATAATCTGCTGTTCAGCGTCATCGGCGCCTCACTGTTGTGGGTCGGCTGGTTCGGCTTCAACGCCGGCTCCGCCGTCACCGCCAACGTCAATGCCGGCATGGCCGCCGCCGCGACCCAAATCGCCACGGCCGCCGCTTCGCTCGGCTGGATGTTCGCGGAATGGATCGTCGCCAAGAAGCCTTCGGTGCTCGGCATGATCTCCGGCGCGGTGGCCGGGCTGGTGGCGATCACCCCGGCATCGGGCTTCGTCGATCCGGTCGGCGCGCTGATCATCGGCGTGGCCGCAGGCCTGGTCTGCTACATCGCGTCGGTGTGGGTGAAGAAGATGTTCGGCTACGACGACGCGCTCGACACTTGGGGCGTGCACGGCGTGGGCGGAGCACTCGGCGCCATGATGACCGGCATGTTCGCCTCCAACGCCATCAACTCGGCGTCACACGGCTGGCTGATCGACGGCAATTTCGGCCAAATGTGGATTCAGCTCGAAGACGTCGGCGCGGTGTTCATCTTCTGCGGCGTAGGAACCTTCATCATCCTGAAAGTGATCGACATGGTGGTCGGTCTGCGTGTCTCCCCGGAGGTCGAAAGGGAAGGCCTCGATATCAATCTCCACGGCGAAACGGTTCACGCCTGATCCCTCCGTCAACCGTCTCTTCCTCCAACTGGGGCGCCCCTCACCGGGCGCCCCTTTTGTTTTCAGATGACAGGGATCAGGGATCGGGTATCAGATAAGGAGAAATCCGATCCTTGATACCTGATGTCTGACTTCCCAGGACGCCTTGCCGCGCTTCCGCCTTCAGCCTTCGCCAAGCTGGCGACGCTGCTCGACGAAATTTCGCCCGGCGCCGATCCCATCAGCCTCGCCGTCGGCGATCCGCACGGTGAAGTGCCCGCCTTCGTGATCGAGGCGATCGAACGCCATGCCGGCAGGTTCGGCGAATATCCTCCGATCAACGGCACCGAAGAGTGGCGCACGACGGCGGCCGGATGGCTGACGCGGCGTTTCGGCGCACGCATCGACCCGGACACCCAGCTCCTGCCGCTCAACGGCACGCGCGAGGGTCTGTTCATGGCGCCGTTCGTCGTCACGCCCGAGAGCAAAGCGGGTGCGCGGCCCGTCATCCTTCTGCCCAATCCGTTTTATCAGTGCTACGCGGCGGCGATCCTGGCGTGCGGCGCCGAACCCGTCTTCGTGCGCACCGGCCCGGCGACCGGATTCCTGCCGGACTATGCCTCGCTGCCGCTCGCCATCCTGGAGCGGACCGTCGCCGCCTATTTCTGCTCGCCCTCCAATCCGGAAGGCGCCTGTGCGGGCGAGGCCTATTGGCAAACCCTGTTTGCACTGGCGGACGCCTACGAGTTCACAGTGTTCGCCGACGAGTGCTACGCGGACATCTACCTTGAGACACCGCCGCTTGGCGCGTTGTCGGTGCGCCGGCCGCCCTACGAGCGGCTGCTCAGCTTTCATTCCCTGTCGAAACGCTCCGCCCTGCCGGGATTGCGTTCGGGCATGGTCGCGGGCGACGCCAAGCTGATGGCGAAGTTCCGCGCCTTGCGCAATTATGCCGGCCCGCAAGTGCCGTTGCCGATCATCGCGGCCTCGGCGGCGGCCTGGAGCGACGAAGCCCATGTCGCGGCGAACCGCGCGCGTTGTGTCGAACGCCTTGCGCTCGCCGAGCGCCTGCTCGGCAACCGCGCGGGCTTCCGTTTGCCGGACGGCGGCTTTTTCCTCTGGCTCGAGGTCGGCGACGGCGAGCGCACCGCGCTCGATCTGTGGCGCAAGGGGGGCGTGCGCGTGCTACCCGGCGCCTATATGGGACGAGAAATTGATCCCGGAAAACCCCGCACAAACCCTGGGTTTTCCTATGTCCGCGTGGCCCTCGTCAACGATTTATCAACCATTATGAAGGCACTCGAAAGGATGGTCGAAATCCTGGAAGGCGAGACGGCATGAGCGGGCGCGCCGCCGGAGTCTATCAGCCGCGTTCGCGCAACGCGGCGATGGCCGACGCGCTCGCCGAGGCGCGCCGCGCCGTCAGCCGGCTGACGCGGCTGCTCGTCATGCGCGGCGCCGGCCTGTTGCTGCTGCTCGCTACCATCGCCGTGCTGATTGCGCTCGTCAGCTACGACCCCGGCGACGCCAGCCTGGACAACGCCAATGGCGAGGAGGTCTTCAACTTCCTAGGGCCGATGGGCGCGACCGCCGCCGATCTCCTGCTGCAGACTTTCGGTTTCGCGGCGATCGCCTTCCTCGCGCCGCCCGCCGTCTGGGGCACGCGCGCCGTGCTGGGACGCTCGCTGCGCCATGCCGTGGCGCGCGCCTTCGCCTGGCCGCTGGGCACCGTGTTGCTGGCGGCGGGCCTCGGAATCCTGCCGCGGCCCGAATATTTGCCCGCAGGCGCCGGCGGCATGATCGGAATCGCGGTCGCCGCCCTGTCGAGCCATGTGGGCCAGATCAATCACCAGGAATGGATCGGCTGGGCGATGCCCTCCATTCTGTTCCTGACCGGATTGCCGCTCGCCTTGCTGGCGGCGGATCTGCACCTGAGGCCCTTGTTGCGCGCAGGCGCGAACGCGGCAGCGTTCGTCTATTGGCTGGTCTCGCTCCTCAGGATGCCGTCTTTTTTCTCGCGCAAACCCTATGACGATGACAGCGACATCGAACCGGAGGTGGAGGACGAGCGGGACTTCGGCCTTTCCGTCGCCCCCGAACCGCTGGCGGCAAGCTCGCGCGTCCGCCGCGACGAACCGCGGAAGCCGGCCGCCAAGCGCACGCGCCAGCCGGCGCTGAGCCTGGGTTCCGGCGACTATCAACTGCCGGCGCTCGGCCTCTTGGCCGAACCCAGACGCATCGCCGACGCCACCACGCTCTCCGACGAGTCGCTCGAAGAGAACGCGCGCATGCTGGAAGCCGTGCTCGCCGATTTCGGCGTCAAGGGCCGCATCGCGGCGGTCAGGCCGGGGCCGGTGGTGACGCTCTACGAATTCGAGCCGGCGGCGGGCGTCAAATCCTCGCGCGTGATTTCGCTGGCCGACGACGTGGCGCGCTCGATGTCGGCGGTGGCCGCGCGCATCGCCGCCATTCCCGGGCGCAACGTGCTGGGCATCGAGCTGCCCAACCAGACGCGCGCGATGGTCTATCTGCGCGAACTGCTGGCTTCGAGCGAATACGAAAAGGCGCGCGCGCCCTTGATCCTGGCGCTGGGCAAGACCATCGGCGGCGAGCCGGTGATGGCCGATCTCGCCAAAATGCCCCATCTGTTGATCGCCGGCACCACCGGTTCGGGCAAGTCAGTGGCGCTCAACACCATGATCCTGTCGCTGCTCTACCGCATGGAGCCCGAGCAGTGCCGCATGATCCTGATCGATCCCAAGATGCTGGAATTGAGCGCCTATGACGGCATTCCCCATCTGCTCACCGCCGTCGTCACCGATCCGAGAAAGGCCGTGATCGCGCTCAAATGGGCGGTGCGCGAGATGGAAGAGCGCTACCGCAAGATGTCCAAGCTCGCAGTGCGCGGCGTCGAAGCCTTCAACGAGCGGGTGCGAAAGGCCAACGAAAAGGGCGAGGTCCTGAAGCGCACGGTGCAGACCGGCTTCGACCGCGAGACCGGCAAGCCGATCTACGAAGACGAAGTGCTCGAGCTTGAGCCGATGCCCTACATCGTAGTGGTGGTCGACGAGATGGCCGACCTGATGATGATCTCGGGCAAGGAGATCGAGGGCGCGGTGCAGCGCCTGGCGCAGATGGCGCGCGCGGCGGGCATCCATCTGATCGCCGCGACCCAGCGCCCCTCGGTCGACGTCATCACCGGCACCATCAAGGCCAATTTCCCGACACGTATCTCCTTCCAGGTGACCAGCAAGATCGACAGCCGCACCATCCTGGGCGAACAGGGCGCCGAACAACTGCTCGGCCAGGGCGACATGCTCTACATGATGGCGGGCGGGCGCATCCGGCGCATCCACGGCCCCTTCGTCAGCGACCGCGAAGTGGAAGACGTGGTCAAGTTCCTCAAGACCCAGGGCAGGCCCGATTATCTCGACGCCGTCACCGAGGAGCCCGACGAGGACGACGACGATCCGTATGCGCTCTACGGCGGCAATGGCGAAACGGGCGACGACCTCTACGACAAGGCGCTGGCCATCGTGGCGCGCGAGAGGAAGGCCACCACCAGCTACATCCAGCGCCGCCTGCAGATCGGCTACAACCGCGCGGCGCGCCTGATCGAGCGGATGGAGGAGGAGAACGTCATCTCCAAGCCCAACCACAAGGGCCTGCGCGAGGTCCTCCTACCCGAGCGCGAGGAATAGGGCGCAGGCCCTTGCGTATTTGGTTGCGCGCAACGCGCGCAGGGGCCTGCGCGAGGTCCTCCTCCCCGAGCACGGGGAAAATTAGCCCCCTCGCGCCGCGAAATATTCGTCACACTTTCCCTCCATTTCTGGCATTCTGGCGGCTGGCGCAGTCACGGAGGGGATCAATGCCGTACATCGAACAGTCGCTGGGCGCCGACGAGCGCATCGTCGCCATGGCCCATTTCCACTGGTGGTATACGTTCAAAGCGGTTTGTGCGCTGGTCTTTCTGGGCCTCTTCATCATCGGCATCTGGATCTTCTTCGTCATGATGATCCGCAAATGGACGACGGAAATCGGCGTCACTACCCACCGCTTCGTGGAGAAAACCGGGCTGTTCTCGCTCACCACCAACGAGATCGCGCTGCAGAACATCGAAGGCGTGCGCGTCACCCAGCACATCTGGGGCCGGATGCTCGGCTATGGCCATGTCCGCATCGAGGGGACCGGCGTCGATGCCGTGACCATCCCGGACATCGCCGATCCCATCGCCTTCCGCGCTGCGCTTGAGACCGCGAAGGGCGCTCAGCTCAAATCCTGAGAGGCGGCGGTCACCTGCGGCGGAATGACGCACTGAATTGCTGCGCTGCAATACCGGCGGGCGGGATCGACCATATTCCCCACATCCAGCAGGGGTGACGCTTCGTTGACAGGGCGGCGGAGCCGGGCCTAGCTTTTGCGCCGCACAAAAACCGGGCGGCCCAAAACGGGCGTATCCGCGAGCCTGGCGCAGACAAACTGCTCCTTGCGGGACCGTTCATTCGGGGAATTTCGAACGCCATGAAGGTTCTGGTGCCCGTGAAGCGGGTGATCGATTACAACGTCAAGGTTCGCGTCAAGGCGGACCAGACGGGCGTCGACCTGGCCAACGTCAAGATGTCCATGAATCCCTTCGACGAAATCGCGGTCGAGGAAGCCGTGCGCCTCAAGGAAAAGGGCAAGGTCAGCGAGGTGATCGCCGTCTCCATCGGTCCGGCCCAGGCGTCGGAGACCATCCGCACGGCGCTCGCCATGGGCGCTGACCGCGGCATCCTGGTCAAGACGGAGGGCGAGGTCGAACCGCTGGCTGTCGCCAAAATTCTCAAGGCGATCTGCGACGTCGAGCAGCCGGGGCTGGTCATCGCCGGCAAGCAGGCCATCGACGATGATTCCAACCAGACCGGCCAGATGCTCGCCGCCTTGCTTGGCTGGGGGCAAGCGACCTTCGCCCACCGCATGGAGCTTGGCGACACAAGCGCCAAGGTCGAGCGCGAGATCGACGGCGGGCTGCAGACCTTGGAGGTCAAGCTGCCCGCCGTGGTCACGACCGATCTGCGCCTCAACGAGCCGCGCTATGCCTCGCTCCCCAACATCATGAAAGCGAAGAAGAAGCCGATCGAGGAGAAGACCCCGGCCGACTACGGCGTCGATGCCGCCCCGCGGCTGAAGGTGCTCAAGGTCAGCGAACCGCCCAAGCGCCAGGGCGGCGTGAAGGTGAAGACCGTGGCCGAGTTCGTCGCCAAGCTGCACGAGATCGGGGCGCTGTGATGGCCGCTCTCGTCATCGCCGAGCACGACAATAAGGCGCTGAAGGACGCAACCGCCAAGACGGTGACGGCTGCGGCCCAGTTGGGCGCGCCGGTACATGTCCTGGTCGCCGGCCAGAATTGCGGCTCTGTCGCGGAGGCGGCGGCCAAGCTCGCGGGTGTGGAGAAAGTGCTCGTCGCCGACGATGCGCTCTATGCCCAGATGATCGCCGAGACGATGGAAGCCCTGATCCTGTCGCTGGCCGGCAAGTACGACGCCATTCTGGCGCCGGCGACGGCCAACGGAAAGAACTACCTGCCGCGCGTCGCCGCGAAGCTCGACGTGCCGCAGATCTCCGAAATCGTGAAGGTGGTCGCCCCCGACACCTTCGAGCGGCCGATCTATGCCGGCAACGCCATCCAGACCGTTCAGGCGGGCGCCGGCAAGAAAGTCATCAGCGTGCGCACCACGGCGTTCAAAGCCGCCGAAGCGACGGGATCGGCTGCGATCGAGAAGGTCGCGGCGGCATCCGATCCGGGCCGCGTGAAATTCGTCGGCGAGGAATTGTCGAAGTCCGAACGCCCCGACCTCACCTCGGCGAAGATCGTCGTCTCCGGCGGACGCGGCCTGCAATCGGGGGAGAACTTCAAGCTGCTGGAGAAGATCGCCGACAAGCTGCACGCCGCCGTCGGCGCGAGTCGAGCTGCCGTCGACGCCGGCTTCGTGCCGAACGATTTCCAGGTGGGCCAGACCGGCAAGGTGGTGGCCCCCGATCTCTACATCGCGGTGGGCATTTCCGGCGCGATCCAGCATCTGGCGGGAATGAAGGATTCCAAGGTCATCGCCGCCATCAACAAGGACGAGGAAGCACCGATCTTCCAGATCGCCGACGTCGGCCTGGTCGCCGATCTCTTCAAGGCGATCCCGGAAATGGTAGAAGAGTTGACCAGGCTCGGCGTTTGAACCGAAGCCGACATAGATAGGGCACCACGCATGAGTATCGAGCGGATTGGGGTTATCGGCGCGGGACAAATGGGCAACGGCATCGCCCACGTCCTGGCGCTGGCGGGCTACGACGTCGTCCTGGAGGACATCAACGCCGAACAGCTGGGCCGCGCCACGGACATCATCCGCAAGAACATGCAACGCCAGGCGGCGCGCGGTCTGATCAAGGAAGACGAGATCGAACCGGCGCTCAAGCGCATCCGTCCCTCGCAGAACCTGGAAGGCATGCGCGACCGCGATCTGGTGTTCGAGGCGGCGACCGAAGACGAAGCCGTCAAGCGGAAGATCTTTCAGGATCTCTGCCCGCGACTGTCCGAAAAGGCGATGATCGCCACCAATACCTCGTCGATTTCGGTGACGCGGCTCGCCGCCTCCACCGACCGGCCCGAGCGCTTCATCGGCCTGCATTTCATGAATCCGGTGCCGGTGATGCAGCTGGTGGAAATCATCCGCGGCATCGCCACCGACGACGAGACCTTCCAGGCCGCGCTCGAGATCGTCAAACGGGTCGGCAAGACCGCCGCCTACGCCGAGGATTTTCCCGCCTTCATCGTCAACCGCATCCTGCTGCCGATGATCAACGAGGCGGTCTATACGCTGTACGAAGGCGTGGGCAACGTCGAAGCGATCGACACCGCCATGCGGCTCGGCGCCAACCATCCGATGGGGCCGCTGCAACTCGCCGATTTCATCGGGCTCGACACCTGCCTGGCGGTGATGCAGGTGCTCTACGAAGGCCTGGCCGATTCCAAATACCGGCCCTGCCCGCTGTTGGTGAAATATGTCGAAGCCGGCTGGCTCGGCCGCAAGACGGGCCGCGGCTTCTATGATTACCGCGGCGAGCACCCGGTGCCGACGCGATAGGCAGATTTTATTTCTGTGACGCGACTGCCCGCTCCAACGCTTCGCGGATGAGGCGCTGATAAGGAATTTTTCGCGTCGTCGCCCGCTTCTTCACCGCATCCAGCAAAGCTTGCGGCAGGCGCATGTTCAGGCGCGCCGTCTTCTTTTCGAATTCAAAGTGCACGCGTTTGAACTGCGAAAAATCCAACCCCGAGAGGTCCTGATCGAGGAAGGTCTCAGCCTCTTTGTCACTTTTGAGTTTTGGAACTCTCTTCTTCATAAGCCTCGATTCCCTTCTTGTGCATGTAGCGCGCACTGACCGGGCGAATAAGCCTAAGACCATGTTTCTCGCGCAAAGTGAAAGCCACGAAAAGCGCCCGGCCTTGCGCGGTCCGTCCCAGGGCAATCAACCTGTCTTCAGCCGCCGAATGCGCCACGTCGGGCGCGACGGCCGGCGTCGCCCGGAATAGCGCCTTAATTTCCTCCACCGGCACACCGTGGCTGGTGCACTTGCCGCGATTGCCGTCGTCCCAGTCGAAGCCGGCGACGCCAAGTGCTTCCATCGGTCCCAACCATGCTGTTTGTACATACAATAGTCAATACAGAAACGGAGTTACCGTCCCGCCAGCCGCTTGAGATAGCGCACCGACTCCGGCGCAGACCAGTCGGCGGGGCCCTCGGCGCGGGCGATCTCGCGCCCCTTGGCGTCGATCAGGACGCTGAGCGGCAAGCCATAGGCGCCGAAGGCGCGGAACAGGCTGGTGTTCGAATCGAGATAGGTGTGAAGCGCGCCCGCGCCATGGGAGGCGAGGAAGCCGCCTGCCTCCTGCGGCGTATCCCGGCCGACGTCGACGGCCACCACCGCAAAACGCTCCTGAGGGATGGCTTTCTGCAGCGCCGCCAGCGCCGGCAGCTCCTTGACGCAAGGCGCGCACCAGGGCGCCCATAGGTTCAGCAGCACCAGGCGGCCCTTGAACTCGCCCAAGCTGTGCAGCTTGCCGTCCGCTCCGGAAAAAACCACGGAAGGCACGGGTTTCGCAGGGTGCGTCAGCGTCAGCACCTTGAGCGAAGCGGGCGGCGCGTGGACAGAAAGCGTCGTGATCACATATAGAACACTGAGAAGCGCAGCCGCGCCGAGCGCAACCGCAATGGTGAGGGGGCGAAGGCGGGGCGGCTTCATGAGTGCCTCATGGCTACGAACAAGATGTGGGGCGGCCGGTTCGCCGGCTCCCCGTCCAAGATCATGGAGGACATAACGCCCTCCATCGATTTCGACAAACGCCTGGCCGAGCAGGACCTCGAAGGTTCGCGGGCGCACGCGCGCATGCTGGCGACCGAGGGCATCATTTCCAAGGACGAGGCGGACGCAATCCTCAAGGGGCTGGATGCCGTAGGGCGCGAGATCGCCGAGGGCAAATTCGTCTTCAAGCGGGAGCTGGAGGACATCCACCTGAATATCGAGGCGCGGCTAGCCGAGATCGTCGGGCCGGCGGCGGGCAAACTGCACACGGCGCGCTCGCGCAACGACCAGGTGGCGACCGATTTTCGGATGTGGCTGCGCCAGGCTTGCGCCCGCGCCGATGAGGGCTTGCAGGGTTTGCAACGCGCGCTCCTCGGACAGGCGGCCGAACATGCCTCGACCGTCATGCCCGGCTACACCCACATGCAGAGCGCTCAGCCGATCAGCTTCGGCCATCACTGCCTAGCCTATGTGGAGATGTTCGCGCGCGACCGCTCGCGTTTCGCCGATGCCGCCAAGCGGATGAACGAATGCCCGCTGGGCGCGGCGGCGCTGGCCGGGACCTCGTTTCCCATCGATCGCGAAGTGACGGCGAGGGCCTTGGGCTTTGCGCGGCCGATGCGCAATTCGCTTGACGCCGTGTCGGCGCGCGATTTTGCCCTCGAATATCTCGCGGCCGCCGCGATCTCGGCGACCCACCTGTCGAAGCTGGCGGGCGAGCTGGTGCAATGGTGTTCGCCCGCCTTCGGTTTCGTGCGGCTTTCGGACGCCTTCACCACCGGCTCCTCGATCATGCCGCAGAAGCGCAATCCCGACGCCGCCGAGCTGATCCGCGGAAAGACGGGCCGCGTGCTCGGCGATTTCGTGGCCCTGGCCACCGTCGTCAAGGGCCTCGTGCTGGCCTATGGCAGCGACCTGCAGGAGGACAAGGAGCGCGTCTTCGACGCCGCCGACACGCTGGAGCTGTCGCTGGCCGCCATGGCGGCGATGATCGCGGACATGAAAGCCAATCCGGAAGCGATGCGCGCCGCGGCAAATGCGGGCTTTTCCACCGCGACCGATCTGGCCGACTGGCTGGTGCGGGTGCTGAAGAAACCGTTCCGCGAGGCGCACCACGCCGCCGGCGCGATCGTCAAGCGCGCCGAGGAGATGAAGCTCGATCTCGACAAGCTGCCGCTCGGCGAAATGCAGAAGATCGAGCCCGCCATCACCGGGGACGTATTCGCGGTCCTCGGCCCGGAGGCCAGCATGGCATCGCGCCTCAGCCTTGGCGGCACCGCTCCGGCGCGGGTGCGCGAACAGATTGCTTTCTGGCGGGAGAAGCTGAAATGAAGATCGCTCTCAGGCTGGCGCTTGCCTTCGCATACCTTCTCGCGGTTTTGGGCTGCGGGGTCAAAGACGATCTGCTCAAGCCCGACGGACAACCCACGCAAAAAGGCGACAAGGATCCCTCCAAACCGCCGCAGCCGATGGGCCGATGAACTATTTCTCCTACCGGAACGGCCGGCTTCATGGCGAAGACGTCGACCTTGCGCAATTGGCCGCCAGCGTCGGCACGCCGTTCTACTGTTATTCGACGGCGACGCTGGAACGCCATTACCGCGTCTTCGCCGACGCCCTGCCCAAGGGCTCGCTGATCGCCTTCTCGGTCAAGGCCAACGGCAATCTGGCGGTGCTGAAGACTCTGGAGAGGCTCGGCGCCGGCGCGGATGTGGTCTCGGGCGGCGAGCTAAAAAAGGCGCTGGCCGCCGGCATTCCCGGCGAGCGGATCGTCTTCTCCGGCGTCGGCAAGACCAAGGCCGAGATGGCGGCGGCGCTCGCGGCCGGCATCTTTCAGTTCAACGTCGAAAGCGAGCCGGAACTGAAGGCACTGGACGAGGTGGCGGGCTCCATGGGCAAGCGCGCGCCGATCGCTCTGCGGATCAATCCCAACGTCGACGCCAAGACGCATGCGAAAATCTCCACCGGGCACGCCGACACGAAATTCGGCATTCCCTGGAGCCGCGCGCGCGAGGCCTATGCTTTGGCGCGGACGCTGAGCCATGTCGAAACCGTCGGCGTCGACGTTCATATCGGCAGCCAGATCACGGAGCTGGCCCCGTTCGAGGCGGCGTTCACGCGCCTCGTCGAATTCGTCGGCGAGCTGCGCCGAGACGGACACGCCATCGCGCGCCTCGATCTGGGCGGGGGGCTTGGCGTGCCCTATCGCAGCGACAACCAGCCGCCGCCCGACCCCGCCGCCTACGGCGCGATGGTGGCGCGGCTCACCAAGGGTCTCAACGCGCAACTGATCCTGGAGCCGGGACGGATGATCGCGGCCAATGCCGGAATCCTGGTGGCGCGCGTGATCTATGCCAAGAAGGGCGAGAGCAAAGAGTTCCTGATTCTCGACGCCGGGATGAACGATCTGTTGCGCCCGGCGATGTACGACGCCTATCACGATGTCGTGCCGGTCGAGGAACCCAAGCCGGGCGCGCCCCGCATCCGCTATGACGTGGTCGGCCCGATCTGCGAAACCACGGACATTTTCGCCGCCGACCGCGATATGCCTCGATTAAAGGACGGCGATCTGGTGGCGATTTTGACCACGGGCGCCTATGGCGCGGTCATGGCGTCGGCTTACAATGCCCGTCCGCCCGCCGCCGAAGTGCTGGTCAAGGGCGCAGAGTGGGCCGTGGTGCGGCCGCGGATGGACGATGACGCGCTTGTCGCAACCGACCGAATTCCCTCCTGGCTTGAAGGCTAGCCGCATCGAGCGGCTGGTTCTTGCGGCCCGCGCGATCCTCGTCTGGGAGCGGCTGTGGCCGCGACTGTGGCCGGCAAGCGGCATCGCCGGGCTGGGCCTTGCCGCAGCTTTGTTCGGCGCCTTGGCGCCGCTGCCTTGGATTTTACATGCCTTGATCCTGGCGTGTTTCGTCACCGCCATTGGCCTGGCGCTCTATTTCAACCTCGTGCATTTCGCCCTGCCTCGCTGGGAGGACGCGGCGCGCCGCCTGGAGCGCGACAGTTCGCTGGCGCACCGTCCGATCTCTGAAGCCCATGATGCGCTGGCCGCGGGCGCGGGCGATCCGTATGCCGAGGAATTGTGGCGTGCCCATCTGCGCCTCAGGCTCGGGACCTTGGGCCCGATCCGTCTCTCCTGGCCGCGCTCGGGCCTGGCGCGGCGCGATCCACGCGCGCTGCGCTTCGTGGTTCTGGTGCTGATCGCGCTGGGCGGGCTGGCGGCGGGGTCGGACTGGCAGCATCGGCTGATCGCCGCCCTGGGGCCGTCGGCGGATTCGGTGGCGACGCTCGACGCCTGGATCGACCCGCCGCTCTATACCGGCGAGGCGCCGATCTATCTGGCAAGAGGGCAGACGGTTTCCGTGCCGCAGGGTTCGGTTCTGAACCTCAGGGTTCATGGCGCGGATCATTCGCCGTCGGCGACGCTGGACGGCGTGCGCTTCCAAGGCGGCGACGGCGAATATGCGGCGAGCGCGGTGCTGGGGGCCTCAGAGCATGTGCGGGTTCGCGCGGGCGGGCATATGATCGGCAATTGGACCTTCGTCCTCATCCCCGATCAGAAGCCGGCCATCGCCTTCGCGGCCCCGCCATCCGCGACCGACCGCCAGGCGCTCAAGCTTTCCTATAAGGCCAGCGACGATTACGGCGTCACCGTCGCGCGCGCCATCATCCGCCCGCACGAACGCAGCGGCGATCCCATCGTTCTCGATCTGCAGCTGCCCGGCGCCTCGGCGAAGACCCTGTCGGAGACCGTGTTTCGCGACCTGACCGAGCATCCTTATGCCGGGCTCGATGTCGACATCACGCTTCAGGCCGCCGACGCCGCGGGGCAGACCGCATCGAGCAACACCGTCACTTTCCGGCTGCCGGCGCGCGTCTTCACCGACACCTTGGCGCGCGCGCTGATCGAACAGCGCCAGAATCTCGCGAGCTTCGACGCAGCGGCGCGCGCACGCGTGCTGAAGACGCTCGATGCTCTCACCCTGGCGCCGGACAAGTTCTACGCCAACGATACGGGTACCTATCTCGCATTGCGCGACGCCTATTGGGGATTAAAGACCGCCCAAAGCCGCCAAGACATCATACGCATCGAAGATCTGTTGTGGCAGACGGCGGTGGCGCTTGAGCAAGGCGGCCTGCTCACCATGGCGGAGCAATTGCGCCGGCTGCAGCAGGCCTTGTCCCAAGCGATGGCCCAAGGCGCGCCGCAGAGTGAGATCGATGCGCTGCTCACGCGCTATCAGGACCTGTTGCAGCGTTATCTTCAGGCGCTGGCCCAGAACGCGCCGCAGAACAACGCGCCGCTCGACCCGAATGCGAAGATCCTCGGCGCCCAGGACCTTGCCGCCCTGCTCAAGGCCATCGAGGAGCTTTCGCAGAGCGGCGACCGGCTCAAGGCGATGCAACTCTTGGCGCTGCTCCAGGGCCTGATCGAGAATCTGCAAGTCACGACAGGGCCGGGCGGCTCCGGCGGGATGGGGGCCGCCGAAGACCAGGCGCTGCGCGACTTGAGCGAGATGATGGGTCGCCAGCGCATGCTGCTCGACAAGACCTTCCGCCAGAGCCAAGGCAACGGCGATCCCAAGGACGGCGGCCCCAAGGGCCTGTCGCGCCAGCAAAGCCAGCTGCAGAACGACTTCGGCGCGATCCTCAAAAAGAGCGGCAAGGGCGCGGGGCAAGGCGATCTGCAGCGCGCCGAGAAGATGATGGGCGACGCGGCCGGGGCGCTCGGCATCGGCGATCTGCCGCGCGCCGGCACGCTGCAGAAGAACGTCCTCGACGCGCTGCGCAAGGCCGCCGAGGCGGTGGCCGCCGGACGCGGCAAGCCGGGCGAGGGCAAACAGGATCCGTTCGGCCGCGCGGCTGGCGAGAACGGCACCGGCGGCGGCGGCGACGTGCGCATCCCGGACGCTTCGGTGCTGCAGCGCGCGCGCGATATTCTCAACGAGCTGCGCAAGCGCGCCGGTGAACAAGGACGGCCGAAAGAGGAGCTCGATTACATCGACCGCCTGCTGAAGCAGTTCTGACGAGAGCGCAATCCGGCAAAGTGGGAACCGGTTTGCCGCAAGATTGCGCGAAAAAAAAGAAACTAGAGCAGTCCCGCCTTAGCGATGTAAGGCAGCGCGCGGTCGGCGCCGGCGTCATCCATGCCGTAACCGACGATGAAATCCGCGACGCCGGTAAATGCCGCATAGTCGGCCTTGGCCACCGCGTCCTTGCGCGCCTTGTCAACCACGACCGCCGACTGAACGGAGGCCGCGCCCGCGGCCGTCGCCAGTTCGCGCGCCTTGTGGATCGTGTGACCGCCGTCGAGCACGCCGTCGACGAGCAGAATGTTCTTGCCGCGATAATTCTCGTTCGGACCGATCAGAACCGAAATCTCCTTGGTCGCGGTGCGCCCGACATAACTCCTGAGCCAGAGGAACTCGGTCGGCAAAGAAATCCCTTCACGCGTCAGAGCGCGCAACAGGTCGCCGGCGAAGACGTAGGCACCCACTAGAATCGGCACGGCGATCTGCGGCTTGACCGGCGCTGCGGCGATGCGATGCGCCATGGCCATCACCCGTTCGGCGATCACCTTCTCCGAAAACAGAACCTCGCTGTGCATGAGCGGTCTCTTACTCGCCGGCTTTTGCAAAGCGCAGGTCGAGATGGCGCGCCGCCGTCGGCGGGCTCGCCAGCCGCGTAACGAAAGCCGAGGTCTGGCCCGGCCGCAAGTTGATCACCGCCGGCACGAAGGTCCAGTGGTACAATTCGCGGTGGTCGTCGCCGCTGAGCGTCACGCGAACCTGCGGCACCGCCATGGCATGGTCGCTGACATTCACCAGCTTGCCGGTTACCACCAGCATGGGTTGGCCGTCTTTGGCGACCTGGTGATAGGCCACATCGTCGAACCGAAGACCGCTGAGGCTCGGCTTGAAGCCGAGTGCGGAATAGACCGAGGCCGATTGCGGCCAGGCGCTGAGGATCGTCTGGCGGTCGACCATTGCCGTCCAGGCGATGGCGGCGAGGATGGCGATCAGCGCGAGCCAGCCGATACCGAGGGCGATGCGCCGCAGCCAGGACGAGCCCGGCCTTGCCACCTGTTCCTGCGTCACAACCTCGAATGAAGGCCTTTGCACGAAGGCCTGGGGCCGGGGCGGAGGTTCAATGACGGGGGCCGGCTCGGGTGCGGCGATCACCGGCTCCGGTGCCGCCTCGGGCTGAGGTCCCGGCTGATGCCAGACGTTCCCGCACCGGGCGCAGCGCACGTCGCGACCGGCAGGCGGAAAGTTCGCCGCATCGGCCTGGTAGCGCGTGAGGCATACAGGGCAGGTAAGGATCATCCCAGCCACGATCAAATTGCTCCCACGAAAATAGGCGGCAACCGAGGTCCATACAAGGCTTGATACGGGCTTCACGCCTTCCCGCTGCCGCCGCCTCGGAAATTTGCACAGATTCTCGTTTTGGTCGCTTTTTCCATCCGAAGCTGCTCCACAGGTTGCGGGGAAATGCTCTATGGTCCGCCCCCATGGTTCGCTTTGAAAATGTCGGGATGCGCTACAGTGCGGGGCCGGAAGTTCTGCGCGACGTCACCTTTGAGCTGGTGTCCGGCTCCTTCACCTTCCTGACCGGGCTTTCGGGCGCCGGCAAGACGACATTGCTGAAGCTGATCGACATCGCCGAACCGCCCTCGCGCGGGCTGATCACGCTGTTCGGCTGCGAGCTGGCGACCGCCAAGCGCACCATCTTCCCGGCCTTGCGCCGCCGCATCGGTGTGGTGTTCCAGGATTTCCACCTGCTCGACCATCTTTCCGCCTTCGACAATGTGGCGCTGCCGCTGCGCATCGCCGGCCGGCGCGAAGGCGAATACAGCCACGACGTGGAAGAGCTTCTCACTTGGGTCGGGCTGGGCGACCGCATGACGGCGAAACCGCCGACGCTGTCGGGCGGAGAGCAGCAGCGCGTCGCCATAGCCCGCGCGGTGGTGGCCAGGCCCGATCTGTTGATCGCCGACGAGCCGACCGGCAGCGTCGATTCCGAAATAGGGGCGCGGCTGATCCGTCTCTTCGCCGAATTGAACCGGCTGGGCACCACCGTGCTCATCGCCACCCACGACCGCACGCTGGTCGAAAGGACCCGCGCCTGCGAGATGCGCCTGGTGGACGGCAGGCTTGTCGAGTTGAGAGCGGCCCGCCCATGAGCCCCGGGGACCGCTTCATGCCGCGTGAAAAAGGCGCCGCCCCGCTCGACGTGGTGATCGCGGTGATGGCGTTCCTGGCGGTCTTGGCGCTGGGCGCCTCGCTGGTCGCCGAGCGCACGGCGGTGGGCTGGCGCGCCGGCCTCGCCGGCAAGCTGACGGTGCAGATCCTGCCACCCGCCCAAGGCGCCGTGAACGAGGGTTTGCAGCGCGAAACCGACGCGGCGCTTGACGTGCTGCGCGCGACGGAAGGCATCGCCCATGCCGAGCCACTCTCGGAAGAAGAAAAGTTGAAGCTGGTGCAGCCCTGGCTCGGCCAAGGAAATCTGGTCGCCGATCTGCCGCTGCCGCAATTGATCGACGCCGAAATCACGCCCGGCGCGGACCTCGATCTGGCGCAATTGGCGCAGCGCTTGAAGCAAGCGGCGCCCGACTCGGTGCTGGACGATCACAGCCACTGGATCGCGCGCTTGCGCGAACTGGCACGCTCGGTGCTGTGGACCGCTTACGGCGTCCTGCTCTTGATCGCGGTGGCGACGGCGGCCGCGGTTTCCTTCGCGACGCGCGCGGGACTGCGGGCCCATCACGAGATGGTGGCGCTGCTGCATCAGATGGGCGCCCATTCCGGGTTCATCGCCCGCGCCTTCGAATGGCATTATTTCCGTTCGGCGCTGCTGGCCGCGGCGGTGGGCGCCGGTTTGGCCTTGATCATGTTCCTGGCTGCCGGCGGACTGCAATTCGCCGGCGTCGAGGCGGTGCCGTTCCTGCCGCCCCTGGCGCTCAAGCCCGCAGAACTGCCCTGGCTTCTCGCCGTTCCGGCGGCGATCGGCGTGATCGCCCTCGTCACCGCGCGGCTGTCCGTCCTGGCGGTACTCAGAACCATCTATTGAGCCGTCCGAAATTCGCCTTTTTTTCAGTCTTTGCTCGGCAAGATGCGAAAGCGGTCGCAATATCCTAGTCTGTGTATGAGGAACTGGAAGCTCTGCGGTGCTGAAACGAATCGTCCTCATCGTCGTCGGCGTCTATCTCATAGGCTTTGTCATCTTCTTGACCAGCCTGCCGAAGACGCCGCACGATCTGCGCCACATCCAAGGCATTGTCGCGCTGACCGGCGGCGGCGCGCGGCTCGACGCAGCCGTCGCCCTGTTCGAGAAGGGCGTGGGTCAACGGCTGCTGATCTCCGGCGTCAATCCTGAAACCACCAAAGCGGACCTCAAGACGCTGGCGCACGGCGGGAAGCGCTTCGACTGCTGCGCCGATCTGGGCTATGCGGCGGAGGATACCCACGGCAATGCCCGTGAAGCGGGCGCCTGGGCGAGGTTCCACCATTACCAGAGGCTGCTGATCGTGACCGCGCGCTATCACATGCCGAGAAGCCTCTCCGAGTTCCAGGCCGCCATGCCCGAGATGACGCTCGTCCCTTATCCGGTCGACCCGGAGAGCATCGACATGGAGGGCTGGTGGCACAATCCGACGGCGCTGCGCGTGCTGCACTGGGAATACGCGAAATACCTCGCCGTGACGGTGCTGACGGCGATCGGAATGGAATCCAACGATCTTGACCAGGGCGCGCGGCGCAGCGAGGCTGGCCACGCCTCGTGACCACCGCCATGACTTTCTTCCGCTCTGTGCTGTTCTTCCTGTGGTTCGCGGCGATTTCCGTGGCGATGCATATCGCCGCCCTGCCGACGATTTTCCTGCCCCGGCGCGCGATCGTGTGGACATCGCGGCGCTGGAGCCAGGCGATGCTCTGGGGCCTCAAGGTGGTCGCCGGCCTGGACTATGAGGTGCGCGGAAAGATTCCACGCGAGGCCTTGCTGGTCGCGGCCAAGCATATGACCATGTGGGACACCATCGTGCTCTATCTGCTGCTTTACGATCCCGCCATGGTGGTCAAGCGCGAGCTTCTGAGCATCCCCTTCTATGGCTGGTACATCAAAAAAGCCGGAATGATCGCCATCGACCGCTCGGCGCACGCCAGCGCCCTGCGCAAGATGGCGCAGGCGGCGCGCCTCGTCATCGCCGAACGGCGCGCCATCATAATCTTCCCCGAAGGCCATCGCATGAAGCCCGGTACGCCGCCCGACTACAAACCCGGCGTCGCCGGACTTTATGCGCAGCTCGGCGTCGCCTGCGTGCCGGTGGCGCTCAATTCCGGACTGTTCTGGACGGGCTTCCTGAAAAAGCGCGGCCACATTGTCATCGAGTTCCTCGATGCCATTCCGGCCGGGCTGAAGCGCGCCGAGTTCATGCGCCTGCTCCAGGACCGCACGGAATCGGCCACCGCCAAGCTCGTCCTGGAAGGGCGCGCGCTGCTGGAAGCGTGACTGGTCACAAGAACATTACAAGAACATTTCTTGACTCCGGGCCGCCCGATTGTTACCTCTCTAATCCGCTCATTAAGGCGTCTCGGCGCATAGTTCGGGCGGGAACGAGCCTTATATGAACGACATCGCCCGCCAGATCTGGGACATGAAATACCGGCTGAAACAGGCCGACGGCACGCCTGTGGACGCCGACGTGGCGGCAAGCTGGGCGCGCGTCGCGCTGGCGGCCGCCGGGGCCGAAGCGCCCGAGGTGCGCCGCGACCATGCCTTGGAATTCGCAGGCGCCCTGGCGGGCTACCGCTTCCTGCCGGCCGGGCGGATTCTCGCCGGCGCCGGCACCGGGCGCAGCGTCACGCTGTTCAACTGCTTCGTGATGGGCGCCATCGCCGATTCCATGGACGGCATCTTCAGCCATCTGCGCGAGGCGGCGCTGACGCTGCAGCAAGGCGGCGGCATCGGCTATGACTTCTCGACGCTGCGGCCCAAGGGCGCGCTCGTCAAAGGCGTGGGCGCGGACGCCTCGGGCCCGGTCTCCTTCATGGAGGTGTGGGACTCCATGTGCCGCACGATCATGAGCGCGGGCAGCCGCCGCGGCGCGATGATGGCGACGCTCGCCTGCGACCATCCCGACATCGAAGAGTTCATCGACGCCAAGCGCACCCCCGGCCGGCTCGCCATGTTCAACCTGTCGGTGCTGGCCTCCGACCGCTTCATGACGGCGGTGAAGAACGATGCGCCGTGGGAACTTAGCTTCGGCGGACGCGTCTACAAGACGCTTCAAGCCCGCGATTTGTGGAACCGCATCATGCGCTCGACCTACGAGTATGCGGAACCCGGCGTGATCTTCATCGACCGCATCAACGCGCAGAATAATCTCGGCTATTGCGAAACCATCCGCGCCACAAATCCCTGCGGCGAGCAGCCCTTGCCGCCCTACGGCGCGTGCCTCTTGGGCTCGATCAACCTGGCGAAGCTGGTGAAGCGCCCGTTCGAGGAGACCGCCGAACTCGATTTGGACGCGCTCGCGTCGTTGACCCGCACCGCCGTGCGATTTCTCGACGACGTGATCGCCGTTTCGCGATTTCCGCTGGAGGCGCAGCGCGCCGAAGCTGAGGCCAAGCGGCGCATCGGGCTCGGCGTCACCGGGCTGGCCGACGCGCTAATTTTCTGCCGCGTGAAATATGGCTCGCTGGAAAGTCTCAAGCTGATCGAGACATGGCTTGAGGCTTTGAGCCATGCCGCCTATCGCGCCTCGGTCGAGCTGGCGCGCGAAAAGGGCGCATTTCCGCTGTTCGATGCCGAGGAGTACTTCAAGCGGCCGTTCATCCGCGCCCTGCCCGACGACATCCGCGCCGGGATTGCCGCGCACGGCATCCGCAACGGGCTCATCACCTCCATCGCGCCGACGGGAACGATCTCGCTGTTCGCCGGCAACGTGTCGAGCGGTATCGAGCCCGTCTTCGCCTACACCTACGGCCGCCGTGTGCTGCTGCCCGACGGCTCAAGCCGCGAAGAGACGGTCAGCGACTATGCCGTCGACGCGTTTCATGCCCGCTTCGGCGTCGAAACCGCGCTGCCCGATTACTTCGTCAGCGCCCAGACCATGGCGCCGGAAGATCATCTGGCGGTTCAGGCGGCGGCACAGAAATACATCGACAGTTCGATCTCCAAGACCATCAACGTCCCGGCGGCGATTTCGTTCGATTCGTTCAAGGACATCTATGCCCGCGCCTACGAGCTTGGCTGCAAGGGCTGCACCACCTATCGCCCGAACGCGGTGACGGGAGCGGTGCTCGCCGTCGAGGAGATCAAGCCCGAAGAGAGCGAAGAGCCGCCGCTGCCGCTGGAATTGCCGCGCGAATCCGGCGGCGTCGTCTATATGACCAAGCCGCTCGACCGGCCCGAAGTGCTGCTCGGCCAGACCTATAAGATCAAATGGCTGGACGCCGATCACGCCTTCTACATCACCATCAACGACGTGGAGAAGGACGGCCGCCGCCGCCCGTTCGAGGTGTTCATCAACTCCAAGAACATGGAAGCCTATGCCTGGACCGTGGCGCTGACCCGCATGATCTCGGCGGTGTTCCGCCGCGGCGGCGACGTATCGTTCGTGGTGGACGAGCTGAAGGCGGTGTTCGATCCGCGCGGCGGGCAATGGATGGAAGGCCATTACGTCCCCTCGCTGCTCGCCGCCATCGGCGAAGTGGTCGAGCGCCACATGATCGCCATCGGCTTCATCGCTTCGCGCGGCGACACCGAGGAAGGCCGGCGCGCGGTGGCGATGGCGGCGGAAGGCGCGCCCGCCAGGCTTTGCCCGCGCTGCTCCTCGCCCAGCTTCGTCAGGTTGGAGGGCTGCGATGAATGTCTTTCCTGCGGCTATTCCAAGTGCAGCTGAGGCGGCTAGAATAGCTGCCGCATGAAATATTCCAGCCGATTCTTCCTCTACGCACCGCTCGGCCTGTTCCTCGCCATCGCCTGCGCCGTGGGCATCCATTGGTGGGCGATGGCCTCGGCCCTGTCGGCGCGGCTGGAGGCGATGAACGGGCACAAGATCGTACCCGGCGTGACCATGCGTTTTACCTCGCGCAGCATCACCGGCTTTCCCTTCAGCCTGGACACGGTGTTCCGCGGCCTCGCCTTCCGGATGGACACACCGCACGGCCCGACGCAATGGCGCCCGGAGGAATTCGCCATGCATTCGCTGACCTATGGTCGCGACGAAACCATCTTCGAGGCCGCCGGCAAGCAGGAAATGAGCTGGACCAGGGATGACGGCAGCAGGCGCGATCTGGTCTTCGCCGTCGGCAGCCTGCATGCGAGCGCGATTAGGGATGCCACCGGCCTTACGCGCTTCGATCTCGACATCGTCGATTTCGATTCACCGGCGCTGGTCGCCCGGCGCTTGCAGCTTCACGTCCGATACGGCGCGGACGACAAGGTCGAGCTTGCCGTCATGGCGGACGGCCTTCGCACAATATCCGGTCGCTGCCCTACCATCGACGGCGGCTCTGCAACGGTGCGGTTGATGGGCGCGGTCAGCGCCGGGCAGTCCTATTCAGCGTTTCGCGTGGGCAGGCAAGCCTGGGGCGCTGCGCTAACCGGCTGGCGCGCCGATGGCGGCATTTTCACGATCATGTCGTTTGAGCTATCCGGCGCGGCGCAATTGCGCGCAGTGCTGGCAGGGATGCGGGCGAATAGTCTGCTGTCTGTGCCGGATCTGCTCGACGCCGTCTGCGGCGCCGCTCACTGATCCTTTTTCTTGCCTCGCCCGAAATTCGGAGAGGCGGTATCCTGGCCCGCGTCGATGATCGAGCGGCGGATGGCGCGCGTGCGGGTGAAGAGGTTGAACAGCGCCTCGCCGTCGCCCCAGCGGATGGCGCGTTGCAGCGCGCTCAAATCCTCGCTGAAGCGGCCCAAGACTTCGAGCACCGCTTCGCGGTTGTTGAGGAAGACGTCGCGCCACATGGTCGGATCGGAGGCCGCGATGCGGGTGAAATCGCGAAATCCGCCGGCGGAATATTTGATCACCTCGCTCTGGGTGACGGTCTGCAGATCGTCCGCCGTGCCGACGATGTTGTAGGCGATCAGATGGGGCAGATGCGAGGTGATCGCCAGCACCAGATCGTGGTGGCGCGCCTCCATCACTTCCACCTCGCTGCCGAGGCCGCGCCAGAAGCTCTTCAGCTTTTCGAGCGCGTCCGCGTCGGTTCCCGGCGGCGGGGTCAGGATGCACCAGCGCCCATCGAACAATTCGGCAAAGCCCGCCTCGGGGCCCGACTGTTCGGTGCCGGCGATCGGATGGGCGGGGATGAAATGCACGCCTTCGGGCACATGGGGGCCGACATCGCGGATCACCGCGCTCTTGACCGAGCCGACGTCGGAGAGAATCGCGCCCCGTTTCAAATGCGGCGCAATCTCTGCGGCCAGCGCGCCATAGGTTCCCACCGGGGTCGCCAGCACCACCAGGTCGGCGTCCTTCACGCATGGTCCAGCCTCGCCATGCAGCAAATCGCAAAACCCCATTTTGCGCGCGCGCTCCAGCGTTTCCGCGCGATGGGTGTAGCCGGCGATGTGGGAGGCGAGCCCGCCGCGCCGCATCGCATGGGCCATCGACGAGCCGATCAGACCAAGGCCGATGAGAGCAACTTTGTCGAAAATGGCGCTCATGGCTGCCTCATAAAATCGGCAAGGGCCGCGGCGACCTTGCGGTTGGCGTCTTCCGGACCCACAGTGAGTCTGAGGCAATCGGGCAAGCCGTAATTGCCGAGCGGGCGCAGGATCAGCCCGCGCCGGCTGAGAAATCGGTCGGCATCGGCGGCCGTCTTGCTCTTGGCTTGCGGAAAATGGATGAGAACGAAATTGGCGACGCTGTCGTCGACACGGAGACCGGCGGTGCGGATGGCGTCGGTCAGCCAGGCGCGCCAGCGCTCATTGTGCTCGACCGAACGGGCGACATGGTCGCGGTCCTTGAGCGCCGCGGCGCCGGCCTGCTGGGCGGGAACCGAGACGTTGAACGGTCCCCGGATCCGATTGAGCGCCTCGGCCACAGCGGCCGGACAATAGGCCCAGCCGATACGCAGCCCCGCAAGCGCATAGACCTTGGAGAAGGTGCGCGTCATCACCACGTTCGGGAAACTCGCCACCATCTCGATGCCAGGCTCGTAATCGTTGCGGCGGACGTAATCGGCGTAGGCGGCGTCGATCACCAGCAGCGCCTGGGAAGGCAGCCCGGCATGCAAGCGGCGCACTTCGTCGTGCGGCAGATAGGTTCCGGTCGGATTGTTGGGGTTGGCGAGATAAACGAGCCGGGTCTTCTGCGTCACTCGCGCCAGCATCGCGTCCACGTCGGCGCCAAGATTCTTCTCCGGCGTCGCAACGGGCGTGGCGCTGTTGGCCAGCGCCGCGATGCGATAGACCACAAAAGCGTGTTCGCTGTAGAGCACCTCGTCGCCGGGCCTGAGATAGGCGTTTGCGAGCATGGTGAGAAGCTCGTCGGAGCCGTTGCCGCAGACGATGCGCGACGCATCGAGGCCATAGGCGGCGGCGACGGCCTCGCGCAGAATCCGGGCGCTGCCTTCGGGGTAGATGCTGACGCCTTTGGCCGCCGCTTCATAGGCGGCGAGTGCCATCGGGCTCGGTCCCAGCGCCGACTCGTTGGAGGAGAGTTTGATGGGCTCGGCCACGCCGGCCACGGAACTTCGTCCGCCGACATAGGGCGTAATATCGAGCACGCCGGGCTTGGGCGTCGGCGTCATGTGCTTTTCTCCTCTCCCCGGTAAAGGCGGACAGGCTCACTTGATAAGGCCGGGCGGGTGCAAAATCAAAGCGGCACAAGCGCTTCGTTGACATGGGGGGTGGCTAGCCTTAGCAAACGCGCCTTCCCGGCCGGCATGGCCGGGCCAAGAGGTTCATGATGGGTCCAAAGTTCCTGCGGCCGCTGACCGCGCCGGATGCGGAAAAAGGCCGGGCAGTCCATTTCGGGTCCGAGCAGGCGCTTGCGCTGGACTGCGGGCGTACGCTCGCGCCTTGGACCATCGCCTACATGACGTATGGCGAGTTGAATGAAGCGCGTTCCAATGCGGTGCTGGTCTGTCATGCGCTGACCGGCGACCAGTTCGTCGCCAGTGCCCATCCCGTCACCGGCAAACCGGGTTGGTGGGAGACCATAGTGGGGCCGGGCAAGCCCATCGACACCGGCCGTTTCTTCGTCATCTGCGCCAACGTCATCGGCGGCTGCATGGGCTCGAGCGGACCCGCCGAGATCGACCCCGCGAGCGGTGAGCCATTTGGCCTCTCCTTTCCGCTGGTCACCGTGCGCGACATGGTGCGGGCCCAGGCCATGCTGCTCGACTCGCTCGGCATCGAGAGGTTGCTCTGCGTCACCGGCGGATCGATGGGCGGGATGCAGGTGCTGCAATGGGCCGCGTCCTATCCCGAGCGCGTCGTCTCCGCCGTGCCCATCGCCTGCGCCGCCAAGCACTCCGCGCAGAACATCGCCTTTCACGAGGTCGGGCGCCAGGCGATCATGGCCGATCCCGACTGGCTCGGCGGCGCTTATCAGCTTCAGGGCAAGCAACCCTCGAAGGGCCTGGCGGTGGCGCGCATGGCCGCGCACATCACCTATCTTTCGGAAGCGGCCCTGCAACGCAAATTCGGCAGGACCTTGCAGAACCCGGGCGGCATCTCGTTCGCGTTCGCGCCCGACTTCCAGGTGGAATCCTATCTGCACCACCAGGGCGTGACCTTCGTCGACCGCTTCGACGCCAATTCCTATCTCTACATCACGCGCGCGATGGACTATTTCGACCTTGCCGCCGATTACGCCGGCGTGCTGGCGGAAGCGTTCCGCGGCTGCAAGGCGCGCTTCTGCATCATCTCCTTCACCAGCGACTGGCTGTTTCCGACGGTCGAGAACAAACGCATCGCGCACGCGCTCAACGCCGCCGCCGCGACCGTCAGCTTCGTGGAGATTGAAACGGACCGCGGTCACGACGCCTTCCTGCTCGACGAGCCGGAAATGTTCGCGACCGTGCGCGGCTTTCTGAATTCCGTGGCCGCCGGCCAGGGAGTGGCGTGATGGCCGTGATGCGTCCAGACCTCGCCGCCATCGCCGAAATGATCCCGCAAGGCGCGCGGGTGCTCGACGTGGGCTGCGGCGACGGCGCGCTGCTCGAATATCTGACGGCGGCCAAAAACGTGGACGGGCGCGGGCTGGAACTTTCGCAGCAGAACGTCAACGCCTGCGTGGCGCGCGGCCTCGCCGTCATCCAGGGCGACGCCGACACCGATCTTGGCGAATATCCCTCGCAGGTCTTCGACGTCGTGATCCTGAGCCAGACGATCCAGGCCACGCGCAACCCCAAAGGCGTGCTCGGCCAGCTCCTGCGCATCGGCAGGCGCACGGCGGTCTCGCTGCCCAATTTCGGACATTGGCGCGTGCGCCTCAACCTCTTGGCAAGCGGACGCATGCCGCGCACCAAGGCGCTGGGTTATGAATGGTACGACACGCCCAATATCCACCTTTGCACCATCGCCGATTTCGCGGCGTTGGCGAAGGAAGCGGGCGGCGAAATCGAACGCGCGCTGGCGCTCAGCGAAGACGGCCGCACCCGCGCGATGCGGACCGACGCTTGGAGCCCCAATCTGTTCGCCGAAGGCGCAATCTTTCTCTTGCGGGCGCGCTAGGGCGGCTTGGCGAAACAGGCCGCTCTAGCACTTAGGAAATTCTTTTTGCTGAGCCCGCGGCCTTCAGCCCTTGCTTTGCTGCAGGCCCAACAGCTCGAGGGCCTTCGAGTAATGGGCGACGCCCTGCGCATACATGGAGAAGCCGCAATAGGTTTGGCCGGCGCGCTGCTGCACAACCGCGTCGTCTTTTGCCTTGCCCGGCTGCGCGGCATCGACGGCGGTAGCCACTTGTTTGGCCATATGGACACAATCGCTGATGCGCGCATCGCCGGCATAAGCAGCAGAAGCGAAGATGAGACCCGTAATCGCGGCCGTAGCAATCGCGGCCTGCTTACCGAAAAGCATGACGTCCTCCTCCTAGAATTTTCCGGCCTGTACCGGTGCACGATACATAAGACGACGTCATGGATTTGTAAGTGGGGCGACATTCAACCTCGCGTGAACATCGCAACAATTGCGTAACGCAGTGCGCAAAGCCGGAATAATCCGGAGAAACCCGGCCGCTTGGCATCATATTCCTGCAGAGTACTTGGACGCATGGGGGGCATGCACACGAAGAATGGTTCAATTCTTCTTTAGGCCGGCGCCAATGTGGGTTCGGCGCGCTTGAGCTTGCGAGGCGGCACCACGCCATAAATCGATTTGCCGGCTTCGACGAGATGCACGCCGGCGACGCCGGGCAGCAGACGCCGCCCCAACCTTTCCCAGCCCGCGCTCATGCGCGCCAGTCTGCGGCCCCCGAACGGCGGCAGGTAGAGCGCACGATCCCAGCGCAGCGGCTCGAACAGCGTGGCGCGCAGCAGTGCATCCAGCTCGCCTTTATGGAACGGCCGGCCGCAGGCAAATGGCGAACGCTCGACCTGCGCCCACAGACTGGCGCGATTGGGCGCGACCACCAGAAGGCGTCCCTCCGGCGCCAGAACGCGCCAAAGTTGGCGCAGCAGCACGCGCGCCGCATCGGCGCCTTCCAGGCCGTGCACCACCAGGATGCGGTCGAACACGGCGTCGTTGAAGGGCAGCGCGGATTCCTCGCCGAGCACGGTGAGCGGGCGCTCCGCCGGCCAGGCCACGACGCCCGCCTGCGCCGGCATCAGCGCCACCACACGCTCGGCCCCCTCCAGGTAGGGTTTCAGATAGGGCAGCGCGAAACCGTAGCCCAGAAGCCTGAAGCCCTTCAGTTCGGGCCACATGAGCTTCAGGCGGTGGACGATCAACCGGCGCGCCGCCTGACCCACCGCCGATTGGTAGAAACCGACCAGATTGCCCGCATCGAGTTGCATGGCAAAGCCGTACCCCCAAGCGCTTCCGGGTTCAACCGAGGGACGGTCTCTGGTAGATTGAACGCCATCGTCAGGAGGCGAATTTGTCCCCACTCAAGATCGAAACCGTCGCCTGTCTCAAAGACAATTACGCCTATCTGGTGAGCGATGGGCGGCTATGCGCCGTGGTCGATCCGTCCGAGGCCGGACCGGTCGAAGCCGCGCTGGCAGCGCGCCACCTGAAGCTCACCCACATCTTAAACACGCATCATCATTGGGATCACACCGGCGGCAACGCGGCGCTGAAGAAAGCCACCGGCGCGATCGTGGTCGGGCCGGCCAAGGACCGCGAGCGCATCCCGGCCATCGATGTCGGTGTTGAGGAAGGCCGCGCCTGGCGTTTCGGCGAGCAAGAGGTGTGCATCCTGGAAGTGCCCGCGCATACCAAGGGCGCCATCGCCTTCGTCTTCGGGTCCGCCGTGTTCACCGGCGACACGCTGTTCGCCATGGGCTGCGGGCGGCTGTTCGAAGGCACGCCGGCGATGATGCATACGAGCCTCGCCAAGCTCGCGGCTCTGCCCGACGACACCCAAGTCTATTGCGGCCACGAGTACACGCTGAACAACGCCCGCTTCGCGCTGACGCTGGAGCCGGGCAACGACGAGCTTCAGGCGCGGATGAAATCGGTCGAGGCGGCGCGCGCCAAGGGCGAACCGACGGTGCCTTCGACCATCGGGATTGAGAAGCGCACCAATCCGTTCCTCAGGACCGCATCGGGGGAAATCCGCGCCACGCTGAAGATGCAGGAGGCGGACGACGTGGCCGTGTTCGCCGAAATCCGCCGCCGCAAAGACTCATTCTGAATCAGCGCGCGAACTCGCCCCAGATCGAGGAGAATTGCAGCGCGGCGGCAACCAGCACGAAGCCGTGCCAGATCGCCCGGTGATAGGGGATGCGCTCGAAGACATAGAAGAAGACGCCGGCGGAATAGACCAGGCCGCCCGCGATCAACAGCCAGAAATCCACGCTTGCCAGCGAATGCGCCAGCGGCCAGATGATGGTGACGGCGAGCCAGCCCATCACCAGGTAGAGCACGATGCTGGCGATCTCGAAGCGGCGGGGGAACAGAAGCTTCATCACCACGCCAAAGGTCGCCGCCAGCCAGATGGCGACGAGAATGTAATCGCTGGTGAACCCCGTCAACCGGTTGACCGCGAGCGGCGTATAGGTCGCCGCGATCATGATGAAGATCGCCGCATGATCGAGGCGGCGCAGGATCGTCTTCGACGGACGGTAGGCGGGCATCAGATTATAGGCGGCCGAAAATCCGGTCATCGCCAGCAGGCCCACGCAATAGACCGAGACGCTGACCACCACCGGCATCCCGGTGACGTGCCACAACAGCCAGAGACTGGCGTTGATGGCGAAGAGAACGCCGAGCACATGGACGACGGCGTCGGCGGTGTGTTCGTGGCGCGAATAGAGCCGGTGGACACGCCCGACGGTGCGCTGCATTGCCCGTTCGACGGCGTCGTTCATCTCTTCGATTGTCTTGTTCATGGCCCCATTATAAACACGGAAAGCGGCGCGTACATGAATAGCCTGCAACAGGGTTGCGATTTCTTAACGGTGGCGCGCCGGAAAAAGCAGGATTCCTGCGGGTGCCTGACGCACGGGAAACCGGCGCGGCCGGAAGAAATTCAGCTCAGCCGGCCGGGATAGCGCTTGATGAAGCTTTCGAGCTTCTGCTCCAGCTGGGGGATATTGTATTCGCGGTCCCACACCGTCACCGCCTCGGCGATGATCTTCTCGCGGACATCGGCGGGCAGCTCGTTCCAATGCGCCAGCATTGCGCTGCCCAGCCGCCGCACAAAGGGCTCGTCTTCGGCCGGATATTTGAAGGCTTTGCGCTCGGCGTGCTGCTTGACGGGCTTCTTGGGCGATGGTTCGGCCATGGCGTGCCTTTCCGTACTTTTCTAGTCCACACGGCCGCATGACCGCAAGCCGTCCGGTCGCCGCCGCGCTTCGGTATAAAGGCCCCAAGGGCCGCTGTCGAGGAAGCGGTTTGGCGGCCTTGCGCGCCGTGGTAAAGCTTGGCGCGAAGAGCAAGAGGGTGCGGGCGATGAGATGGATGAATATTGTGCTGCCGGTTTTCCTGGTCGGCTTGCTGGCGCAACCGGGGGCGGCTGAAACCGCGGCGATCAAGACCTCGCTGGGCACGATCACGGTTAAGCTCGACCGCGGCCATGCGCCCGCGACGGTGGACAATTTCATCCGCTACGCGCGCGAGGGCCATTTCGACGGCACGATGGTCTATCGCGTGGTGCCGCACTTCGTGATCCAGGCGGGTAGCATCGACCCCAAGGGCAAGGAGCGGCCGACGCACGATCCCATCCCGCTGGAAAGCGGAGAGAGCAATGTGCGCGGCACCATCGCCATGGCGCGCGAGCCCGACAAGGCGGCAAGCGCGACGGCGGAGTTCTTCATCAACCTCAAGGACAACAGCGCGGCGCTCGACCCCAAGCCGGGCGATCCGCCGCACACCACGGGCTTCGCCGTGTTCGGCGAAGTCGTGGCGGGCATGAGCGTGGTGAACAAGATCGCCAGGACGGCGTTGAAAGGCGGCGTCGGCCCCTTCCCCGACAACGACCCGAAGACCGCGGTGGTGATCGAAAGCGTGACGATCGCGCCGTAGCGGGCGGCGCGGCATCCGCAATGGCGGCGACGATCGAGAAATCGACGGCAAGGCGGCCGTATCGGGTCGCGATCCTGTGGAGAAAGTCGAGCCAACTTGCCTTTCCGGCAGGTTTGCCTTGGGCCTGCATGAAAGTGGCGGCGGCGAAGATGCTTTCCTGGACTTTCACGCGTCCGAAAAATGCTTTATCATCCGCTCCAATCCCGGGCCGTCCGGGGAATGTTCGGATTCATCGCGACGCGAATCTGATAGGCGCACGGTGAACGCAATGATCCGGGATCGCCGCCCGGATGCCGAAGTCAGTCCCGGAAATTTGCTCTTATTTGCTCAAGAGGGGTGCGATGGCACAGACCCTGCAGTACTTCAATGAAGTCCTGGATTTTTTTCGTGAAGGCCCATTCCACGAAGAGTCCGTTCCCGCTGCTCCGCGGTTGCTTCCCTTGGCGCCGGCAAAGCGTCTGACACGGAGCCCCGCAGGGACGACGATTATCTGCGCCGATATCGTCCTGCGCGGGGCCTTGGAATCGACAGGCGACGTTCAGCTCTACGGCCGCGTGGAAGGCAGTGTCCGTGCCGCGGTTCTTGTCGTCAAGGACAAAGCCGTTATCGAAGGCGATGTCATCGCCGACGATGTGACCGTACGCGGCGGCATTCGGGGGAGCATTCGCGCGCGCAAAGTTCTCTTATGCGCCGGCTCCAGCGTCGAGGCCGACATTCATTACAGCACTTTCGCGGCCGAAAACGGGGCGCGCATTGAAGGCAATTGCCGGTATGTGGACGATCCCCTGTCGCAGGAGGATACGCCTGCAGCAACGCGCGGAGCTGTCGCGCCCGCGTATCGTGCGCAAGCCGATACGTCGTCCCAGCAAGCGGCGCATTCCGAGGCTGTCGCTTAGCACCTGTTTACATAGTCGTCATGGTCGCGACGCGAGCGGCCTGGATGGCCGCCTCCAGGGCGGCCATGACGATTGGGAAGAATATGCGCAAGCGCTCCATCAGGTACACGAAGGGGGAGATCGGCGAGATAAGGGTGGTGAAGGACTTCCTGCCACCGCCCGACAGGTTGGTGCTGCGCGAAACCAACGTGAAGGTGACGCTGTCGCTCAGCCAACGCAGCGTCGATTTCTTCAAGCGCGAGGCGGCGAAGCAGCGCGTGCCCTATCAGCGCACGATCCGCGCGCTGGTGGATGCGTACGCGGAGAGGGAGGAGATGTGACTATCCATAGGAAATCGTATCGTCGTGTTCGAGCAACAGCTTGTTCGCCCGCAGGCGGGCAATGATCGCGTCAATCTCCATCGGGGAGACGTTCTTCTGGAACAACGAGGCGATGAACTGGACGAGTGTGGCGCGCTTGCGCGGGCGGGACCTCTTTGGCGATTTTCGCAGCACATCGACAACCCGTTTGTACTTTGCATCCTCCGTTGCCGACGGGCCAACTCCGAGTTCGGCGAGATTGCCGATCCGGCGGCACTTCAGACCTTGCTTGCCGAGATATTTCAGCAGCGGATCGAATCCCGTGTCATGTGAAAGGACGTAGCAGTCATACCCCCGGCCCCTCTCGAGGATACGCCCGAGGTGACAAGCAATATGGAAATCCAGCGCATTGCGTCCGCTGCCCTCCACCCTTTGCCATTCGACGCGGTTGCCAAGCTTCTGGGTCCCGGCAACCAATGCGACCGGAATGTTCTTCTGCCCCGTGCCCACGAAGATCACGACATCGACATCTCCGCCGATCCGCGACAAGTCGAATTGCTGGATGTTCTCGAAGTCGATCAGCAGCAGCTTGCGGACCATCACGCCCCCATCCGACACCCGTCCGTTGACGACGGCGCGGCGGATGCCGCACGCCGTCGGCAAGCTCCGCGCCGGGTGCTGCGAATCTACCGGAGCGCGAAGAGTATACGCCCCTTAGCCCCCGGTGATGAGAGCGCTAGCGACGCCGCGCCTTGCGCGCCGCGTAGCGGGAGTCGCGCGAGGCTTTCTGGTCCGCCAGCAGCTTGGAAATCTTCTTCCGCTCTTCCTCGGCCTGCCATTTCTTGGCGGCTTCGTACTCTTCGTCGTCGAGGTGCTTCTTTTCCTCGGCGGCATGGCGTTCGGCTTTCACGCGTTCTTCTTCCGCACGGCGCTCGGCCTCGATGCGCTCGGCCTCGGCGCGCGCCTCGGCTTCGATCCGTTCCTGCTCCGCGCGCTTGGCAGCTTCCTTCGCGGCGCGGCGCGCCTCGCGTTCTGCGGCGATCTTGATGCGTCCGGCCATGCGCTCGGCGGCGGTGGCGCGATTGATCTCGGCAATTTTGCGGACGCGCTCGCTCTGCGCCTTGCGGGCCGCGGCGGCGGCATCCATGCGGTCGGTAAAGGAATTCTCATTGAATAAGGCCATTGGTTCTCCTGGTTAGCGGTGCGATGTGTCCGGCGCGCGCCCCACCCGCCCGGCTTCGCCGGGCGACCTCCCCGCGTCGGGGGAAGTGAAGGTCAGTTGTCGAGGAAGCTGCGCAATTTGCGCGAGCGCGACGGGTGTTTGAGCTTCCTCAGCGCTTTGGCCTCGATCTGGCGGATGCGTTCGCGCGTCACCGAGAATTGCTGGCCGACTTCCTCCAGCGTGTGATCGGTGTTCATGCCGATGCCGAAGCGCATGCGCAGCACGCGCTCCTCGCGCGGCGTCAGCGTGGCGAGCACGCGCGTGGTGGTCTCGCGTAGATTGGCCTGGATCGCCGCGTCGATCGGCAGGATGGCGTTCTTGTCCTCGATGAAATCGCCCAGATGCGAATCTTCCTCGTCGCCGATGGGCGTCTCCAAGGAAATCGGCTCCTTGGCGATCTTGAGGACCTTGCGCACTTTTTCGAGCGGCATGGCGAGGCGCTCGGCCAGTTCCTCGGGCGTCGGCTCGCGGCCGATCTCGTGCAGCATCTGGCGCGAGGTGCGCACCAGCTTGTTGATGGTCTCGATCATGTGCACGGGAATGCGGATGGTGCGCGCCTGATCGGCGATGGAGCGCGTGATCGCCTGGCGAATCCACCAGGTCGCATAGGTGGAGAATTTATAGCCGCGGCGGTATTCGAATTTGTCCACCGCCTTCATCAGCCCGATATTGCCTTCCTGGATCAGGTCGAGGAATTGCAGGCCGCGGTTGGTGTATTTCTTGGCAATGGAGATCACGAGGCGCAGATTGGCCTCGATCATTTCCTTCTTGGCGACGCCCGACTCGCGCTCGCCCTTCTGCACCGTCTGCACGATGCGGCGAAAATCGCTGATCGACTGGCGCATCTCCTGGGCGAGCGTCTGAATCTCGTCGCGGATGGGATGGACCTTGTCGCGCTCCTCGCCGATGAAATCCTTCCAGCCGGAACGCGACAGCCGGCCCACGCGGCGCGTCCAGTTGGGATCGAGCTCGTTGCCGAAATGCTCCTTGAGGAAATCCTCGCGCAGCACGCCGTGCGCTTCGGCAAGGCGCAGCAGGCGGCCCTCCAGGCTGACCAGCCGGCGGTTGATGCCGTACATCTGGTCGACCAGCGCCTCGATGCGGTTGTTGTTGAGCTTGAGGCCCTTGACCAGATCGACGGTTTCGTTGCGCAGCTTCTTGAAGCGGCGCTCCTGGCCGGTGGAGAGTTCGTCCGAGGCCAGCGCCGCCTCGACGGAAGCGTCCTGCAGGCGGCCGAGCTTCTTGTAGAGGCTGGCGATGTTGTCGAGGGTTTCGAGAACCTGCGGCTTGAGCGCCGCTTCCATCGCCGAGAGCGGCAGATTGCCTTCGTCGTCGAAATCGTCGGCTTCCGCCTGTTCGGCGTCGGCCTTGGCCTGCGCTTCGACCGGATCCAGCTCCTCGCCCTCGGCGGCTTGCGGCTTGGGCGCGGGAGGAGGCGGTGGCGGCGGCGGTTCGGGCCGCTTGAATTCGGCGACCGGCTGGCCCGTGCCGTTGATCTGCCCCGTCTGCGGGATGGGCGGCACGCCCGCGGCGCCTGCGGCGGCCTGGGCTTCGGGCCCGCCGCCATACATCGCTTCGAGATCGATGATGTCGCGCAGCAGCACCTTGCCTTCGTTCAATTCGTCGCGCCACACGGTGAGCGCCTCGAAGGTCAGCGGCGACTCGCACAAGGCGCCGATCATCAGCTCGCGGCCGGCCTCGATGCGTTTGGCGATGGCGATTTCGCCCTCGCGCGAGAGCAATTCCACCGAGCCCATCTCGCGCAGGTACATGCGCACCGGATCGTCGGTGCGGTCATATTGTTCGGTTTCCTCGCCGCTCTTGGTGGCGACCGCCTTGCCGGTTTCGGCCAGCGCGGGCACCTCGGCCGTTTCGTCCTGCTCTTCGCTCTCGATGACGTTGATGCCCATCTCGTTGAGCATCGACATGGTGTCCTCGATCTGCTCGGAGGAAACCTTGTCGGAGGGCATGACCTTGTTCAGTTCGTCATAGGTGACGTAGCCGCGCGTCTTGGCGCGCGCGATCATCTTGCGCACGCCGACATCGGACATATCGAGCAGCGGACTATCGGCGTCGCCGGGGGTTTCCTGCTCGCCGGGCTTCATGCCGGGCTTGGCGCTCTTAGCTTCCGCCTTGGGGGCGGGCACGACGGCGAGCGGCGCGCGCACGGCCGGTGCGCCCTTGGCCGGCGCCTTGGCGGCGGGCTTGGGTTCGGGCTTGACCTGAATCTTCGCGGGAGCCTTGGCCGCGGCGGCGGTCTTTAACGGCTTGGGCGCGGGCTTGGGTTTCGCCGCAGCCTTTTTCGCGGGCGCGCTCTTGGCGCTGGCCGCCTTGGCCGCCGGCCGCTTGGCCGCTTTGGGTTTTGCCGTTTTCTTTGCCTTGGTCGCCACGTCTGTTCCGTCGATTTCTAACCGTCGCGCGCGCAACGGGTATTTCCTAACCAATACGTACGCATATTTCCGCCGTCTAAAGCAGCTTCGGCAGACCCGGCTCGGACACCTCGTCCATGCCCGCCGCGCCCGATAAATCGCCGAAGGTCACCAGATTGGTTGGCGGCACGACAGCCTTGGGCGCCGGCTTCCTGGCCTTCTTTTTGGAAGCGGTCTTCTTGACCGCGGCCTTCTTTGCAACCTTGCGCTTCTTCGCGACCTTGCGCGCGGGTTTCTTCGCCACCCGGGTGACCCGGCGCTTCACCTTGGTTTTTGCCTTCTTCGCCACCCTCTTCTTCGCCGACTTCTTCTTTGCCTTCTTCTTTGCCATCTGAAATCCCTCGATCTTCGGTTCCGTTGCGCGCGCAACAGGGCGTTCCTAAACCAAACGCGCAAATTTCGCTATTGACCGTCTGTTCTATTCTTCCGGGCGCGACAGACGCTGGACTTCGAGCCAGTTCTCCTCAGTCGCCTCGGACTTGAAACGTTCGACCGCCCGATTTCGCTCCGGGGCCAGTTGCGCCATTTCGCGCAGCTGGGCGGCAGCGCGCAGGAAAGTTGCGTCGGCGTCATCGGCGCTGCCCTGCGCCAAAAGGCGCTCAGCGAGTTCGGCCATGCCTGTACGCACGAGATGGCTCTCCAGCGCCCTCTTTTCAAGCCTGAAACCGGAAGCGGCGAGGTTTAGGAGTTCCTGGCGCAGCCTGTCAAGCAAAGGATCGGAAAATTGCATGGCTGCAAGGACTTCGCCGTGCCGGGAGGCGATTTCCGGGTCTTCCAGCAGGAGCCGGCAAAGCTCGGTTTCCTTGACCTTTCGCGCCCCCCCGCCGCGCCCCAGCGCGCTGTTCTTCACCGCCGAAGACACCGGATCGGGGAGCGGGGCGAACCGGCCTTCGCCGCGGGCGCCTCGGTTCCACCTTCCGCCCCGAACGTCAGGCTTCGCCCGGCGCTTGAAGGTTTCGAACACGCGCTGCTCGAACTCGCGGCGGTAATAATCGGCGATCTTGCTATCGGCGATCAGGCTGACGATGTCGGCCAACGCCCGCTCCAGCCCGGCGCGCCGCTCTGGGGTGGAGAAATCTTTGCCGTCGGTCTCGCCGCGCCACAGCACCTTGGCCAGCGGCTCCGCCGCTTCCAGGATCTTCCCCATGGCCGCGGCACCAGAGGCGCGGATCAGGCTGTCGGGGTCTTCGCCCGCGGGCAGGAAGGCAAAACCGAGGCTGTGACCGGGGCGCAGGTTCGGCAGCGCGAGGCGCGCCGCGCGGTGGGCGGCCCGAAGCCCCGCCTCGTCGCCGTCGAAGGCGAGGATCGGCTCGGGCGCCACCCGCCATAAGAGCTGAAGCTGGTCTTCGGTCAGCGCGGTGCCGAGCGGCGCGACGGCCGCCTCGAATCCGGCGCGGACCAGCGCGATCACGTCCATATAGCCTTCGGCAACGATGATGGTCTGCGCCTTGAGGCCGGCGGGGCGCGCGGAGGCGAAATTGTAGAGCAGGCGGCCCTTCTGGAAGAATTCCGTCTCGCCGGTGTTGATGTATTTGGGCTTGGCGTCGGCCAAGAGCCCGCGCCCGCCGAAAGCGATCACCCGGCCGCGCCCGTCGCTGATGGGAAACATCAGCCGGTCGAAGAAGAAATCGCGCAGGCCGCGCTCGTCGCTTTTCGCCAGACCGGCGGCGATCATGTCGTCGGTGGTGACGTTCTTGGTCTTCAGATGCTCGATCAGCGCGCTGCCGCCAGGCGCATAGCCGAGGCGGAAGCGCTTGGCCGACGCCTCATCCAAGCCGCGCGACTTCAGATAATCGCGCGCGGCGCGGCCGGTCTCGGCACGCAACTGCGTCTCATAGAAGGCGCAAGCTGTCTCAATGACATCGTAAAGCGATTTCTTCTTTTCCTCGCGCGCTTCGTCTTGCGGCGTCCAGGCGGGAAGTTCGACGCCCGCCTCGCCCGCCAGCCGCTCGACCGCTTCGGGGAAGCTGAGGCCCTCGGTCTCCATCAGCCAGCGGAAGGCGTCGCCGCCTTTGCCGCAGCCGAAGCATTTGTAGGTCCGCCGTCCGTTCTCCACCTTGAAAGAGGGCGATTTCTCCTGATGGAACGGGCAGCAGCCCCACATCGCCTGGCCGCGGCGGGTGAGCTTCACCTTGCGCCCGACCAGCTGGACGATATCGGTCCGGCGCAGGATTTCCTCGAGCAGGTTGGGGCCGTAGCGCATGGGGCCTATTTAAGCAGGTCGCGGCGGCAAATGGGGGGATTTGCGATTCCGCCCACAGCTAGGCCGAGACGGTCAAATGAGATTCCCCTCCCCTGAAAGGGGAGGGTTAGGGAGGGGTCATGTGACGGACCCCCACCCGCCGGGGCTTCGCTACGCTACGCCTCGGCGACCTCCCCCTTTCAGGGGGAGGAAAGATCAGCGTTATTTCGGCGCACTCAGCAGCTCCTTCACCGCCGCGCTGGCCTTGGAAAAGTCCATCTGGCCGGCGAAGCGTTCTTTCAGCGCCGCCATTACCTTGCCCATGTCCTTCATCGAGGCCGCGCCGGTCTCGGCGATCACGCCCGCGATCGCCGCCTTGGCGTCGGCCTCGCCCATCTGTTGGGGCATGAATTCGCGGATGACGGCGATTTCGGCGCGCTCGGCGGCGGCGAGTTCGGGCCGGCCGCCCTGTTCGTAGAGCAAGATGGAATCCTCGCGGCTTTTGATGAGCTTGGCGAGGAGGGAGAGGATTTCGTCGTCCGAGATGCCTGTGCGGCTTTCCTCCGTGCGGTTGGCGATGTCGCGATCCTTGAGCGCGGACTGGACCAGGCGCAGGCAGGAGAGGCGCTTCTGGGCGCGCGCCTTCATCGCTTCCTTCACGGCGTTATTGAGTTGATCGCGCAAAGCCATGGCCGCTCTCCGATGAGGAAAAAGTCAATCTAAGACACTCTTCCTGCCTTCTCAAAGCGCGGGTTGACCGGCGGCCAAGCGCCACCTATTTTCCGGCAAATTCGAGGCTCCCCATGACCGACGCCGTTTCAGCCCCCGCCGCCAAGCCGGCGGCCAGCTTTTCGCGCGCGGTGCTGGTGCTGGCCGACGGCAGCATGTTCGAAGGCCACGCGTTCGGCGCGCACACCCAGGCGGTGGGCGAGGTCTGCTTCAACACCGCGATGACCGGCTATCAGGAAATCCTCAGCGATCCTTCCTATGCCGGGCAGATCGTCTGCTTCACCTTTCCCCATATCGGCATCGTCGGCACCAACGACGAGGACATCGAAGCGCTGACGCCCCATGTGCGCGGCGTGATCGTGCGGGCGGATGTGTGCAGCCCTTCCAACTACCGCGCGATCCTGACCCTCGACGCCTGGCTGAAACGGCACAACATTCCCGGCATCGCGGGGATCGATACGCGCGCGCTGACGGCGCGCATCCGCGAGAAGGGCATGCCGCACGGCGCCATCGGACGCGGGGACGACGTCGCCGCGCTGGTCAAGGCCGCGCGCGAATTTCCAGGGCTGGTCGGCCTCGACCTCGCCAAGGATGTTTCTTCGCGTCAGACCAGCAAGTGGCGGCAGACGCCCTGGGTGTGGAACCAGGGCTATGGCGAGCAGACCGCACCGACGTTCCGCGCGGTGGTGATCGACTACGGCGTCAAGCACAACATTCTGCGCATGCTGGCGGGGTTGGGCGCGGACGTGACGGTCGTCCCCGCGCAAGCGACGTTCGAAGACGTGATGACGCACAAGCCGCACGGCGTGGTGCTGTCGAACGGGCCTGGCGATCCGGCGGCGACCGGCGTCTATGCCATCCCGACGATCAAGGCGCTGATCGAGGCGGGCGTGCCGGTGATGGGCATCTGCCTCGGTCATCAGATGCTGGGCCTGGCGCTCGGCGGCACGACGCGGAAAATGCCGCAAGGCCATCACGGCGCCAATCATCCGGTGAAGGACCTGGAGACCGGCAAGGTGGAAATCGTCTCGATGAATCACGGCTTCACGGTGGACGCGGCAACGCTGCCCAAGGGCGTTGTGGAAACCCATATCTCGCTGTTCGACGGCACCAATTGCGGATTGCGCGTCGAGGGCAAGGCTGTGTTCTCGGTGCAGTACCACCCCGAGGCCTCTCCCGGCCCGATGGATTCGCATTATCTGTTCGAACGGTTTGCGGCGGCGGCGAAGGCGTGGGCGTAGGGCATTGCCCCTCCCCTCGCGGGAGGGGCGGCGCGCCGCAGGCGCGCAGGGAGGAGCGCATCGCGTTAGCCCTCCCCCACGCATTCCTCGCTTCGCTCGTAATGCTCTCCCCCTCCCGCAAGGGGAGGGGGAATATCCATCACCGCTTGAGTTCGATCACGTCGAAGGTCGATTCCTGGAGCGGATAGGGGAATTCGATCCGCGCGCGGCCGTCGGCAAGCAGCGAGAGCAAACCGATCTGGTCGTCGGGCGTCGCCGTGGCGCCAGTTTGCGCGCCGGACCCGGTATAGGCGTGCGGCTTCTCGCCGGTGACATAAGAGGCGCCGAGATAAACGAAACCGCCGCCCTCGGGATATAGCAAGCCCGAAGTGCGCTGGCTGCCGCTCAGCTTCTCGAAATAAGGCGCGCCGCCCTTCATCGAAACGCGGCAGCGGAACCAGCCATAGATCATATCGGGCGTCATGCCGCCGAGCTTGATGGTGCGGCAGCGCCAATCCCCTTCGAGCGCGCCTGCCGAGGCATCGACCGGCTGGGCATGCAGCACCGAATCGATGATCGCGAGATCGGCGGGCGGCGCGGCGGAGGCTTCGTCCAATGCCTTGGCGCGGGATTCGTCGAGCTTGGCGAGGCGTTGCGCATCGGCCGGCGAGGCCTGCTCCTGCCAGCCGGCAGTAGCCGGCGCCAAGAGCGCCAGCAGCGATATCAGGGCGAAGAGCTCAGCCTTCTTCATCCGCTTTGTCTCCATTGCCGTTCGCGTTCCAGCTCTTGAGCACGGAGGCGGGGGGCACGCCGATCAGATTATAGCCGGCATCGACGAAATGAATCTCGCCGGTCACCCCGGCGGAGAGATCGCTCAACAGATAGAGCGCCGCTCCGCCGACATGGTCGAGCGCGACGGTCCGGCGCAGCGGCGTCAGTTCGCGGATCCATTTGAACATGGTGCGCCCGTCGCCCACGGCGGAACCCGCCAGCGTGCGCATCGGCCCGGCGCTGATCGCATTGACGCGGATGCCGTCATGCCCCAGATCGGCCGCGAGGTAGCGCACCGAGGCCTCCAGCGCCGCCTTGGCGACGCCCATCACGTTGTAGTTCGGCATGACGCGGCTGGAGCCGAGATAGGACAGCGTCAGCATCGCCCCGCCGCGATGGCCCGTTTCGGCGGACATCAGCCGCGCGGCGTGGCGGGCGACCACGGTGAAGGAATAGCAGGAGATCGACAGCGAACGGGCGAAGTTCTCGCGCGTGGTATCGACGTAGCGGCCCTTCAGCTCGTTCTTGTCGGAATAGGCGATGGCGTGGACCAGGAAGTCGAGGCCGCCCCATTCGCGCTTCAGCGTGTCGAAGGCGGCGTCGAGTTCGGCGTCCTTTTCGACGTCGCCCGGCAGCATGAGCTTGGAGCCGATCGAGGCGGCCAACGGCCTCAGGCGCTTCTCCTGCGCCTCGCCCTGATAGGTGAAGGCGATCTCGGCGCCGTGCGCCGCCAGCATGCGCGCGATGCCCCAGGCGATGGAGTGGTCGTTGGCGACCCCCATCACCAATCCGCGGCGGCCCTCGAGAATGGCTCGTTCAGCCATGAACCCTCTGTTCCAAAGTGGGACACGGTGGAGGCATCCTCCGCCGCCATGCAACAACTATACACGGAACTGGCGTCAGGCGTCGCAACGCTGGAACACCAGCGTCGCGTTGGTGCCGCCGAAGCCGAAACTGTTGGACAGCACCCGCTCGAGCTTGGCGTTGTCGATCCGGCTTCTGACCACCGGCGCGTCGGCGATTTCCGGATCGAGTTCCTCGATATTGGCGCTTTCGGCGATGAAACCGCCTTGCATCTGCAACAGCGAGAAGATCGCCTCCTGCGCCCCCGTCGCGCCCAGCGAATGGCCGGTGAGCGACTTGGTGGAGTTGATCGGCGGTATCCTGCCGGCGAACACTTCGCGCAGCGCCTGGATCTCGGTCACGTCGCCCACCACCGTCGAGGTGCCATGGGCGTTGATATAGTCGATCGGGCCTTTGACCAGCGCCAGCGCCTGTTTCATGCAGCGCACCGCGCCCTCGCCCGAGGGGGCCACCATGTCGTGGCCGTCCGAAGTCGCGCCGTAGCCCACCAGCTCGCCGTAAATCCGCGCGCCGCGCGCCTTGGCGTGCTCGAGTTCCTCCAGCACCACAACGCCGCCGCCGCCCGCGATGACGAAGCCGTCGCGGTTCTTGTCGAAGGCGCGCGAGGCCTTCTCAGGCGTTGCGTTGTATTTCGACGACATCGCGCCCATCGCGTCGAACAGCACCGACAGCGTCCAGTCGAGTTCCTCGCCGCCGCCGGCGAACATCACGTCCTGCTTGCCCCATTGGATCAGTTCGGCCGCGTTGCCGATGCAATGGGCGCTGGTGGCGCAGGCCGAGCTGATCGAATAGTTGACGCCCTTGATCTTGAACCAGGTGCCGAGCACTGCCGAGCAGGTCGACGACATGCATTTGGGCACCGCGAAGGGACCGACGCGCTTGGGGCTGGAAGCGCGCGCGGTATCGGCGGCGGCAACCACCGTGCGCGTCGAAGGTCCGCCCGAACCGACGATCAAGCCGGTCCTCTCGTTGACGATGTCCTTCTCCTCCAGCCCGCTGTCGCGCAGCGCCTGATCCATGGCGAGGTAGGCGTAAGCGGCGGTGTCGGCCATGAAGCGGCGCGCGCGGCGGTCGATCATCGCGTCGAGATCGATCTTGACGGCGCCCTCCACCTGGGAACGAAAGCCCATGTCGCGATAGACCGGCGAGGCGCTAATGCCGGACTTGGCTTCGCGCAGCGAGGCGGTGACTTCCTGCGTGTTGTTGCCGATGGACGAGACGATGCCCATCCCCGTGACGACGACGCGTCTCATGTGTGCAGTTCCTTGTTGCCGCGGCGACGGATTTCAAGCGCTGGCGGGCGCGGGATTCTCGTGGAACAGGCCGACGCGCAAATCCTTGGCTTCGTAGATCACCTTGCCGTCGACCTTCATGATGCCGTCGGCGATGCCGACGACGAGGCGGCGCATGATCACGCGCTTGAAGTCGATGCAATAGCTGACGAGCTTGTCGGAGGGCAGCACCATGCCGCTGAACTTCACTTCGCCCACGCCCAGCGCGCGGCCTTTGCCGAGGCCGCCGAGCCAACCGAGGAAGAAGCCGACCAGCTGCCACATCGCATCCAGACCGAGACAGCCCGGCATCACCGGATCGCCCAAGAAATGGCATTTGAAGAACCAGAGGTCGGGGTTCACATCCATTTCGGCGATGAGCTCGCCTTTGTCGTGGTTGCCGCCGCGCTCGCAGATCTTTGTGATTCGGTCGAACATCAGCATCGGCGGCGCCGGCAAGCAGGCGTTGCCGTGGCCGAAAAGCTCGCCTCTGGCGCAGGCCAACAGGCCCCCCAAATCGAAGCTCGACCGCCGTGCAGGATTCTCCTTATCCACTTTGTTTTGTCCCTTTAAGGGGTTACGGGAGGGTCCTTGAAGGACCCCCCTTGCGACATTTGTACGTTAGAAACATTCTAACGACTGCTGTACAATCCTAGCAAGGATAGGGTCTGGGCGACAATGCCACACCAGCAGGGGACCCTGAAGCGTGCTTCTCAAGGATAAGAATATGCGTAGAAAACTCAGGGAACTTCCCAATGAAACCGCCGCGGCGCGTCTTCGCCAGGCTGGGTTGAGACCGACGCGCCAGCGCAACGAATTGGCCAAATTGCTGTTCCGCGATGGTCACCGCCATCTGACGGCCGAATCGCTGCATGCCGAAGCCGTTGCCCAGGGCATCAAGGTCTCGCTCGCCACGGTCTACAACACGCTGCACCAGTTCACTCATGCAGGCCTGTTGCTGCAGGTGGTTGTGGATCCGTCGCGCAGCTACTTCGACACCAACACCGTCGATCACCAGCACTTCTACTGCGAAGACGAAGCCATGCTGGCCGACATTCCGGGCTCGGGCATTAGCGTCAACGCCTTGCCGGCGCCGCCTGCCGGGATGGAAGTCAAGCGCGTCGACGTGGTGGTGCGGGTGGGCCGCCAGCACTAGCGCGGCTGCGACTCAGTCTCTTTAGAATAATTCTAAACTGTTGACTTCAGCGGCGCGCGGAAGCATTCTCCTCGGCGAGATCGCGTACACGCTTCACCACAACCTCAAGGAGAATGAGATGCCGACATTGAAAGGCAGCAAGACCGCACAGAATCTCAAGGACGCCTTCGCCGGCGAAAGCCAGGCCAACCGCCGCTATCTCTATTTCGCGCAGAAGGCCGACGTCGAAGGCTACAACGACGTCTCCACCGTGTTCCGCTCCACCGCGGAAGGCGAGACCGGCCATGCGCACGGCCATCTCGAATATCTCGAGGCCGTCGGCGATCCGGCCACCGGCGAGCCGATCGGCGGCACCGCGCTCAATCTCAAAGCCTCGATCGCGGGCGAGACCCACGAATACACAGACATGTATCCGGGCATGGCCAAGACCGCCCGCGCCGAAGGCTTCGACGAAATCGCCGACTGGTTCGAGACTCTCGCCAAGGCGGAAAAGAGTCACGCCGGCCGGTTCCAGAAGGCGCTGGATACGCTGGGGAAGTAAGCAATGCCGCATTGCCTCCCCCCTTGAGGGGGAGGCAGATTCTCTCGCGCACATGCGCGCGAGAATCGGTGGGGGGTGTTCTCCGCTAGCATCACCCCTGCCCGAAATGTGCTGCGCACATTTCGACCCTCTCTCAAGGGGAGGGTGAAAGACGAGGCCATGTCCCGCGAAGGCAGCCTGGACGCGCCCATCCGCCATCCCATCGAATGGCGCAGCGACGATTTCTATGATGGGGCGAAACTCGATGCCGAGATGCGCCGCGTCTTCGACATCTGTCACGGCTGCCGGCGCTGCTTCAATCTCTGCGATTCCTTCCCGCGTCTGTTCGAACTGATCGACAGCAATGCGAACGAAAATGTCGAAAGCGTCAAGTCGGAGGATTTCGCGGCCGTCGTGGAAGCCTGCACGCTGTGCGACATGTGCTTCATGACCAAATGCCCCTATGTGCCGCCGCACGCTTTCAATCTGGATTTTCCCCACCTGATACTGCGCGCCCGGGCGGTGGAGGCGAAGAACGGCAAGAAGAGTTTCACCCAGGGCCAGCTCGCGGAAATGGACCGCAACGGAAAGCTGGCGGGTCCGGTTTCGCCGCTGGTCAATTGGGCCTCCGAAAAGACGAACACTCTGACGCGGCCGCTGATGGAGAAAACCGCCGGCATCGACCGCGATGCCAACCTGCCGAAATTCACCGCCAAGATCTTCGTTGCCGTCGACCGCGTCGAACCGATTTCGCCGAACCGCGAGGCGCCCGCCTTCTCCAAGCGCAAGGCGGCGCTCTATGCCACCTGCTTCGTCAATTACAACAAACCGGCGACCGGCATGGCGGCGCGCGCGGTGTTGAACCATCTCGGCGTGGAAACCGTGGTCGCCTATCCCGGCTGCTGCGGCATGCCGTTCCTGGAGCAGGCCGATCTCGGCCGTGTCGCCGCGAACGCCGCGCAAGTCTCGAAGGAATTGGTCAAGCGGATCGACGAGGGCTTCGACATCGTGGCGCTGACGGCCTCGTGCGGGCTGATGCTGAAATTCGAATGGCCCCTGATCGTGCCGGAAAACGAGGACGTGCAGAAGCTGGCCAAGGCGACGTTCGACATCGACGAATATGTCGTGGACATCGCCAAGAAAGAGGGCCTGCCCGCCGGCCTGAAATCATTGCCCGAGGGCGTCACCGTCCACCTGCCCTGTCACGCCCGCGCCCAGGCGATGGGGCCGAAAGCGGCGGAGATGCTGAGGCTTATTCCCGACACGCCGATCGACGTGATCGAGCGCTGTTCGGGCCATGGCGGCACCTTCGGGGTGATGAAGGGGACGCACGAACTGGCGGAGAAGATCGGCCGGCCGGTGTTCCGCGCCGCCGAGGAAAAGGGCCGCGGCCATATCGTTTCGGATTGTCCGCTGGCCGGATTGCACATCGTCGAGAACGTCAAGGCGCTGGCGGCCAAGGACGGCAAGCAGGCGCCGGTCCAAGCGCCCGAGCATCCCATCGAAATCATCGCCCGGGCTTTCGGGTTAGTGGAGGACTGAATGAGCGCCGCCGAACGCAAGATCACGCCAGCCGACATTCTTTCCGACGCCGAATACGCCAAGCGCCGCGACGCGCTGCGCAAGGCCCTCATCCCGGTCAAGAAGAACCGGCGCGTCGAGGTCGGGCCCTTCGCCACCTTCACTTTCGAGAATTACGACACGATGTGGCAGCAGGTGATGGAGATGCTGCGCATCGAGAAGGGCGGCGCCGAACAGGCGGCGGGCGAAATGGAGACCTACAATCCGCTGATCCCGCAGGGGCGCGAACTGATCGCCACGCTGATGCTGGAGATCGAGGAGGCCGGCGTGCGCGAGCGCACGCTGCGCACGCTGGGCGGCATCGAGAAAATCGTGTTCCTCGATCTCACCACGGACCGCATCAAGGCGACGCCGACCGAATATGAGGACCGCACCACGCCCGACGGCAAGACCTCGTCGGTGCATTGGTTGCGCTTTTCCTTTACGCAAGAGCAGATCGCGGTGTTCAAGAGCGGTGCGCGCCCCGCCGTGCTCGGCATCGCCCACAAGAATTACGGCCACATGGCGGTCTTGCCCGACGCGGTGCGCGCCGAGCTGGCGAAGGATTTCACTTAACCGAACGGCGGCGGCACGCCGTCCTGCAGGCCGACATAGGTCGCCGCCAGCACCAGGCGCACCTCGCCGGCATCGTCGGCCAGGGGCGCGGCGAGAATCTCGCCTTTGACGTAATTCCCGGTCGGCAGCCGGTAATAGGTGACCACCCGCATCGGCTGCGCGCTCGACAGAGCGGTGTTGTAGACGGCCAGCCAGCTCGCCAGCAGATCGGGCGCCACCATCTCGTTGAGCGGGCGCCCGGTGTGCTCGCCGAAAAGCAGCGCCAAATTCGAACCGAACAGGCGGAAGCGGTAGCGCCGAACTCCGTTTGCTTCCTCCAGTTCCATGATCGTGACGTTGCGGATGAAAGGCTTCAGCGCGCGCATGCCGAAGAGCGAGCGCGCCGGCACGCCGTCTTCCGCCTTCGACCGCCACAGCGCGGATAATTCGTTGAGTTCGGGGCGCTCGAAGGCCTGGTCGCAGGCGCAACGTATCGGCCAGCCATTCGTCTCGGCCAGGGCGTTGAGTTCCCTGCAGGTCTGGAACGGACTTTCGCAGGTCATGGCAGGATTCTGCGCCGGCCGGTTTACGAATTCCTAAGGAGATCTGGTTAATCCGCCGGCAGGTAAGAGTTTTTTGAGACCTTAGAGTTTCACCCGCCCCGCCGCGATCAAGGCATAGACCTCGTGCGTCAAGGGCTCGTAGCAGGCGTGTCCCGAATTGAACCAGTAAAGCGGGTCGTTGATGCGGTCCGGATCGAAGCCGTCCTTCACCAGATCGGCCTTCTTGAGCTTGAAGGTGCCGGTGATCTCCATTTCGGGGCGCAGCCTGAGGAAGATCGGCCGCGCAAACGGCGCCAGGCTGCCCGTGATCTTTTCCGCGAGGCTCGCCGGGTCGAACTCCTGGCCCGCCACCAGCGCCGCCATGCCCGCGCGCCCCTCCGCGCCCGGCACGGCGACGCCGTAGACGTTGACCTGCTGCACGCCGGGCACCACGCTCAACGCCTCGCTCACCTCGCTGGTCGCCACGTTCTCGCCCTTCCAGCGGTAGGTGTCGCCGACGCGGTCGACGAAATAGAAATAGCCGTGCTTGTCCTGACGCATCAGATCGCCAGTGCGGAACCAGGCATCGCCCTTCTCGAAAGCGTCGTGCAGGATCTTCTTCTGCGTGTCGGCCTCGCCGGTATAGCCGTCGAAGGTGTGCCCCGCTTCCTTGGAAATCCGCCCGATCGCTTCGCCCACTTCGTCCGGCGCGCATTCGATGCAGAAGCCGTCGCGGCCGCGCACCGGTTTTTCCTCGGCGATGTCGAAACGCACCAGGCGGTTGGTGAAGATCGAGCGCATGTAGCGCGGCAGCCGGCCCACCGCGCCGACGGTGCCGTCGTAATTCAGCATCGAGACATTGCCTTCGGTGGCGCCGTAGAACTCGACGATCCGCGGGATGGCGAAGCGCTTCTGGAACGAAGGCCAGATTTCCGGTCGCATGCCGTTGCCGGAAATGGCGCGGATCGAATGGGAGCCGTCGCGCGGGTCCGCCGGCGCGTTCAAGAGATAGCGGCACAACTCGCCGATATACTGGAAGATGGTGGCGCGATAAGTGCGGCAGTCGTCCCAAAATTCGTGCGCCGAGAATTTGCGGCGCAGGATGAGCGCGCCCCCCACGGTCAGCGCCATGCCCACGGCGCAGATGCCTCCCGTCGCGTGATAGAGCGGCAGCGCGACATAGGTTCGGTCGCTCGCTTTGGTGTTCAGCGCTCCGGCGAAGCCGTACATCATGTACAGCATACGCATATGGGTGAAGCGCGCGGCCTTGGGCAGACCCGTCGTGCCCGAGGTGAAGATGTAGAGGGCGGTGTCCTTGCCGGTGATGCCCGCCCGCGCGCTCTTGCCGATGGGGGCGGGCGAGAGCAATGCCAAGGCGCTGTCCAGTTCGCGCGCGCCGAGAAACACGCCGCCGGCAGACCAGGCGATCGGCCTGTGATCGAGCTGCGTCGCCGCCTCGTTATAGGCCTCGCCCAGCTCGGCGCCGACGATGGCGTGGCGCGCGCCCGAGATCGCAATCGAATGGGCGAGCGCGGCGCCTCTGAGATTGGTGTTGATCAGCGCCGCCACCGCGCCGAGCTTGAGCAGCCCGATCCAGCTCATCAGATATTCGGGGCGGTTCTCCATCAACAGCGCCACGGCCTCGCCGCGCTTGATGCCCTGGGCCAGAGCCCAGCGCGCGATGCGGTTGGCGCCCTCGTCGAACTGGCGGTAGCTGAGCGTGCGGTCCTGGTACAAAACCGCCGTGTTGGTGGGCCTCTTCGCCACGATCTCTTCAACGATGTCGACGATGCTGCGTGCGCTGTCGGGACCGACATGGCGCATCCGCCAGAGCGTTCGCGCAATGCAGCCGATATAGATATACTCGCGCCTCAGGCTTTCGAGCACGCCCGGCCCCTCCGGCGGCTGAGGATAAGAGGCGGCGGCCCAGCGTCAAGGCAAGCGGATGGACGAAGAGCTCGATCTCAGGGGACTGAAATGTCCGATGCCCGCGCTGTTCGCCAAGCGCGCCCTGTTGCGCGTGGCGCGCGGCACCGCCGTCGAAATCCTCTGCGACGACCCGCTTGCCGCCCTCGACGTGCCCCATATGTGCCACCACGAGAAGTTCGAAGTCGTCAGCCTCAGCCGCGACGGCGACCGCACGCGCATGGTGCTCAGGAAGCCGTGAGCTACGGCTTCGGCTTCGCCATGGGGCCGATATGATCGAGCACTTCCTGGGCGTTGACCGCGCGCGCTTCGCTCTTCGCCTGATCGTCGCCGAGCAGCACGATTTCGGCATAGGCCTGGTAGCGGGTCACCGGATAGCTATCCATATCCTCCGGTCCGTAGGCCCAACTGTGCCAATACCAGCCGCGGCCGGGCCAGCCCGGCCAGCCGACGAAATCGCTGTGGTAAGTGGTCTTGGTCTTGGTGTCGCGCGTGTCGAACAGGAAATAGCGATAGCCCGCCTTCAGCGTCACCTCGGCCGAGCGCAACAGCAGATAATCCTCCACCGTCTCGCGCGGCGTGGCCGAGTTGCCGGTGAAGGTCACCCGATAGCGGTTTCCGGCGAGCTGCTCGTCGGAATAGCCGACACCGCCCGGCTCCGCGCTGGGATGATAGGTGGTTACGGTCTGGCAGCCGGCCAGAACTACCGCGGCGGCTGCAAGGGCTAACAGGCTGCGCGTCATGGCGGACCTCCTTCGGCTAAGTCTATCAATTCTTGACCGTATTCTTCCCCAATTTTTGTCGGCCGGAAGATTTTAGGGCGGTGTGGCAACTTTGCTATTGATAACTGACTGGTCATTTAGTAATTCATTGCCATGAGCCCCGCCCCGCAGCTTTCCAGACCGTCCAAAGCCTGGAGCCGCCGCAAACAAGCCCGCCCGGGCGAAATCCTGGATGCGGCGCTGAAGGTGTTTGCCGAGAAGGGCTTTGCCGCCGCCCGCATGGAGGACATCGCCAAGCGCGCCGGGGTCACCAAGGGGACGATCTACCTCTACTTCCCGTCGAAGGAAGACGTGTTCAAGGCGCTCGCCCGCCAGCATGTCGGCTCCACGATCGCCCAGGCCGCGGACGTGGCCGCGCAGTATCAGGGGACGGTGCGTGATTTCCTCGCAATGATGTTTGGCATGATGGCTGAGAAACTCGAGCACAGCCATGTCGCCGTGTTTCCCAAAATCGTCATCGCCGAGAGCGGCAATTTCCCGGAGCTGGCGCGCTTCTGGCGCACCGAAGTGATCGACAAGGTGATGGGGATGGCCTCTGGCGTCATCGCCAGAGGCATCGCACGCGGCGAGCTGCGCCAGCTGCCAGCCGATGTGACGCCCGAGTACGTGGCCAAGCTCTGTGTTGCGCCGGTCCTGATGTTGATCATCTGGCGCACCGTGTTCGCGCCAACCGACAAAGTTCCGTTCGACTACGAGAAATTCCTTGCCCTGCACCTCGACATCCTGATGCGCGGGCTCGCGCCCGAAGGAAAACAGCCATGAACTTGAAACCCATCGCGCTCGCCCTCGTATTGCTCCTGGCCGGCTGCGGACAAACGAGCGGCACAAGCTGGCTGGGCTATGCCGAAGGCGATTATGCCTTCATCTCCGCGCCGCTTTCCGGCTGGGTGACCTCGGTCGCGGTCAATCGCGGCGACTGGGTGAAGAACGGCGAGCCGCTGTTCGCGCTCGACGACGCCAGCCAGATCGCCGCGCGCGATTCCGCCACCGCCGCCATCGCCCAGGCCGAAGGCCAGATGAGCCAAGCCGAGGCCAATCTCGACCTCGCCAGCAAGGAACTGGTCCGCCAGGAGGGCCTGCTGCGCTCGAGCGCCACCTCCAAGCAAGCCTACGATCTGGCGAAATCCAATTTCGAGACCACCTCGGCCCAGGTCGCACAGATCACGGCGGCGGAGAACCAAGCCCGCGCCATCCTCGCCAACGCCGCCTATCAGCTTTCGCAGCGCGAAGTGATCTCGCGCACCGAGGGACGCGTGCAGGACGTCTATTTCCGCCAGGGCGAATACGCCCCCGCCATGACGCCGGTGATTTCCGTGCTGCCGCCCAAGAACGTCTATGTGCGCTTCTTCGTGCCGGAGAGCGAATTCGCCAAGATCCATCTGGGTGACAAGGTGCGCATCGGCTGCGACAGCTGCGCCCCCAACCTGGCGGCGACGATCAGCTTCATCGCCGCCCAAGAGGAATTCACCCCGCCCGTCATCTTCTCCATCGGTAGCCGCAGCAAGCTGGTCTTCAAGGTGGAGGCGCGCGCGCCGGGCGGCCTCAAGCTCAACCCCGGCCAACCTGTGGATGTGCACCCGCTGTGAATGAAGAACGCTACGCCATCGACGTTCGCGGATTGACCAAGCGCTTCGGCAAGAAGCTGGCGGTCAACAATGCCGATATCGCCGTCCCCGAAGGCGAGGTCTGGGGCTTCCTCGGACCCAACGGCTCGGGCAAGACGACGACGATCCGCATGTTGTGCGGACTGCTCAACGCCGACGCCGGCGAAGGCACCTGTCTGGGCTACGACTTCCGCACCCAATCCGAGCAGATCAAGCTCGAAACCGGCTACATGACCCAGCGCTTCAGCTTCTGGGAAGACCTCTCGATCCGCGAGAATCTCGATTTCGTCGCCCGCCTCTACCAGCTTCACGACCGGCACGCCGTGGTCGACCGTACCGTGGCCAAGCTCGGCCTGGAGAAGCGCCAATACCAGCTCGCCGGCGACCTGTCGGGCGGCTGGAAGCAGCGCCTGGCGCTCGCCGCCTGCACGCTTCATTCGCCCAAGCTGCTCTTGCTCGACGAGCCGACGGCAGGCGTCGATCCCAAGGCGCGGCGCGATTTCTGGGACGAGATCCACAATCTGTCGGGCCAGGGCATCACCGTTCTGGTCTCCACCCATTACATGGACGAAGCCGAACGCTGCGACCGCGTCGTCTATATCAGCTTCGGCAACATCGTGGCGCGCGGCACCGTGGCCGACCTAATCGCGCAATCGGGGCTCATCACCTTCACCATCGAAGGCGAAGGGGCGCGCCATCTCGCCGACCGGCTGCACGGATTGCCCGGTATCGTCTTCGTCTCTTTCTTCGGCGCGGTCCTGCATGTCTCCGGCTACGACCGCGAACTTCTCGAGAAGGCTCTGGCGCCATACCGCAGCGACCCCGACCTCACGATCCGCGAGACCACGCCCAGCATGGAGGACGTCTTCATCCAGCTGCAGGAAAACAACGGCGGGGACTCGCGATGACCAGCCGTTTCTCGCTGTCGCGCATCTTGGCCATGCTGGGCAAGGAATTCATCCAGATGCGCCGCGACCGCCTGACGCTGGGCATGCTGGTCGGCATTCCCCTGATGCAGCTCTTCCTGTTTGGCTATGCCATCAACATGGTGCCGCGCCATCTGGCGACGGCGGTTTCGATCTCCGATCCCGGCGAGTTCTCGGATTCGATCGTCGCCGCCATCGCCAATTCGAGCTATTTCGACGTGGTGAAGGCGACGAACTCGCCCAGCGAGGCGCGGCGCATGCTGGGCGACGGCAGCGCCACCTTCGTCATCGAGATTCCGGCCAACTTTTCGCGCGACCTGGTGCGCGGGGCCAAACCCAGCCTCTTGGTCGAGGCCGATGCCACCGATCCCGCCGCCGGCTCCTATGCGGTCGCGGCGCTGCCCAATCTGGTCAACACTGCGCTGCGCGACGATCTCACCGGGCCCTTGGCGGCGCGCGCCGCCGCCGCGCCCTCGTTCGGCGTCGTGATCCACAATCTCTACAATCCGGAAGCCAATACCCAGTACAACATCGTCCCCGGCCTCTTGGGCGTCATCCTCACCATGACGATGGTGATGGCGACCTCGATCGCGCTGACGCGTGAGCGCGAGCGCGGCACCTACGAAAACTTGCTGGCGATGCCGACGCGGCCGGTAGAAATCATGATCGGCAAGGTGGTGCCCAATATTTTCGTCGGCGCCGTGCAGGCCGCGCTCATCCTTTCCGTCGCCTATTTCGTGTTCCACGTTCCGATGATCGGATCGTTCACCCTGCTGGCGGAGACCGCGACCATCTACATCACGGCGCTGCTCGCGGTCGGCTACACCATCTCCACCATCGCCAGGAACCAGATGCAGGCGATGCAGATGACGTTCTTCGTCTTCCTGCCGTCGATCATGCTGTCGGGGTTCATCTTCCCGTTCCGCGGCATGCCCGTTTGGGCGCAGTGGATCGGCGAGGCCATGCCCATCACCCATTTCCTGCGCATCGTCCGGGGCATCCTGCTCAAGGGCAATGGCTGGACCGAGGTCTGGCCCGATGTCTGGCCGATGATTCTCTTTTTGTTCGCCGCCGGATTCATCGCCGTGCGTAGATTCCGCAAGACCCTGGATTAGGTCCTTTCGCCTGCTCATGATGCAATTTGCCGCAAGAAAGCCGCAGAAAGTGGCAATCCCGGGCGATTTCGCGAATAGGTATCAACCGTATCCGCCAGTGGCTGGTCTCGGCCGCTTGCGGTAGATTAAACTGCGTAACAAATTCATTCGGCCTTAAGGATGCGCTGGAACGCGCCCTTGAGGTTTCGGCCAGTCCGCCGGCCAGGCGGCATCAGTTCCGAAACGTAATGGGGGGCCGAGCGGTCCGCATGTCTGGCTTATCGCTGATCTTGCAGTGTGGACTTGCCGCGGTGCTGCTGCTGCTGGGCCTATTGTCCGCCCAACTTGTCGCGCTGGGCTATCTGCGTCTATTCCGTTCCGCGCCGCGCGTGCGCCGCCCGCTCCTGCCCGACGAAGCCCTGCCCGCGGTCCTGGTGCAATTGCCGGTGCGCGACGAGGGCGCGCTCGCCGTGCGCGTGGCCGCGGCTGCGGCGCGGCTCGACTGGCCGCGCGACCGGCTTGAAATCCAACTGCTCGACGACGGCAGCGCCGAACATCACGAGGAACTCACCCGCGCCGTGATGGCCGTGGTGCCCCAGGGCGTGAAGATCAGCATCCTGCGGCGCAACGAGCGCGCCGGTTTCAAGGCCGGCAATCTCGCCTTCGGCCTTAAGCACTCCGAGGCGCCCTATGTGGCGATCTTCGACGCCGATTTCGTGCCGCCCGCCGATTTCCTGCGCCGCACCGTGCCGGCGCTGGTCGCCGATACCGGGCTCTGTTTCGTGCAGGCGCGCTGGACCCATGCCAACCGCAATTTCAACTGGCTGACGCGGGCGCAGGGCCTGTTGCTCGATTCCCATTTCATGGTGGAACAGGAAGCGCGCTTCCGCGCCGGCCTGCCCATCTCGTTCAACGGGACGGCCGGAGTGTGGCGCCGCGAAGCCATCGAGGACGCGGGCGGCTGGACCGGCGATACGCTGACCGAGGACCTCGATCTCTCGATGCGCTGCATGCTGAAAGGCTGGCGTACCGCCTTCCTCAAGGACGTGGAAGTGCCCGGCGAGCTGCCCGAGACCGCGGCGGCGTGGCGCGCCCAGCAGGCGCGCTGGACCAAGGGCCACGCCCAATGCGCGCGCAAGCTCTTGCCGGCGATCTGGGCGAGTTCGCTGCCCTTGTGGCGCAAGGCGGTGGCCAGCCTGCAGATGTGCCAGTTCGCCTTCTATACGCTGGCCTTCGTCAGCGCCTCGATCAGCCTGACGCTGATGTACATGGACGTCCATTACATCGAGAGCCTGTCGGTGCTCGGATTGGGCGTCACCGCCTTCGGCCTGTCGGGAAGTTTCGCCTATCTCTACCTCGGGCAGTATCTGCAGGGCCGCCATCGCGCCATCGGGCTGCACCGCTCGCTGTTGCTCGCCGTCGTCTTCCCGAGCGGGCTCTGCCTTTCCAACACCAGGGCGACCTATGAGGCGTTCTTTAGCACGCAGATGGTGTTCCAGCGCACGCTGAGGCCGGGCGAACGCTACGCCGGAGGCTGGCGCGGCGGACCGGAACTGATCGCGGGACTCTTGTTGCCCGTCTTTGCCTTCGCCGAACAGGCCTGGAGCGCGCCGTTCTTCACCATCGCGGTCGCGGGCCTGGTTTCCATCGGCACCATGGGCTTCACCGGCACGATCGAGCCGCGCCAGATCGCGCAGAGCCGCTTCATTCCGCGCGAATGAGCGCGACAATTTTCCTCAAATTTTAGTCGATCGAATCCGAACGATTGGTCTAACCTCGCTTTGAAGTCTCTGCGCTACGGTCTGGGCAACGGTTGCCGCCGCTGGAGCGTAAGGCGAGGGCTTTTGATGGTGGGGTCATTCGTTCGGCTCGCGGCGGCAGCCGCTTTTTGCGCCTTCGTTGCAGGCTGCGCAGAGGCGCCTTCTTCCTCTTACAGCGATGACGGCGATAGCGGCGCGGCGTTGCCCGGTTCACCTTTGCAATGCGTGCCTTACGCGCGCGATCATTCCCAGGTGGCGCTTTACGGCGACGCCTATACCTGGTGGGACCAGGCGGCCGGACGTTACGCCCGCGGCGTTTCGCCCAAAGTGGGCGCGGTGATGGTGCTGAACGGTTACGCCGGCCCCGATCGCGCCCATGTCGCCGTGGTCCGCGACGTCCTGGACGCGCGCGATATTCACGTCGATCACGCCAATTGGCTCAACGACGGCGCCGTTTATCTCGACGATCCGGTGCGCGACGTCAGCCCCGACAACGACTGGAGCCAAGTGCGCGTCTACAATCTCAAGGCCGATGCCTGGGGCACCCGAATCTATTCCGTCCAGGGTTTCATCGGGCCGGGCGCTCCCGACGCCCTGCATCTGGCCCAGAACCCGCCAGCCGTGCAAAGCCAGCCAGCCGCGCCGCGCGACGACATCGGTGCTCTCATCGCCGCCGATCCGGACCTGACGGATGAGAATAACTGAATAATTACCGCGTATTGCAAGATTTCTGCGCCAATCCGCCCCGCCCCTCTTGTACCGTCTGCGAGGCGGATTATGGTCCGCTCCCTCGCGGCGACGTAGTGCCCGAAAGAACGACCAAGCCGGCACCGTCCCCGTTTCAGGATGAGTTTCCACTGCGAACCGCCGTGACCCCCGATAACGCCCCCGATTCCGCGGCAAACGATCCGCTCGAGGCCTCCGCAGGCCGGATCGAAGGCGGGCACGCCCCCGTGGCCGACAGCTGGAAGCGCAAAAGGACGCTGACGCTGGCGGCGCTGGGCGTCGTCTATGGCGATATCGGCACCAGCCCCTTGTACGCGGTACGCCAATCCGCGCTCGCCGCCGGCGAGCACGTCAACAATCACTCCGCCGTCATGGGCGTGGTATCGCTGATCGTGTGGTCGCTGATCATCGTGGTGACGATCAAATATATCATCCTCATCATGCGCGCCGACAATGACGGCGAAGGCGGCGTCCTGGCGCTGGCCTCGCTCGCCCACCGCCTGCCGGGACTGGGGCGGCGCGCCAAGCTGGCGATCGGCACCGCGGCGGTGCTCGGGCTGGCGCTGTTCTTCGGCGACGGCATGCTGACCCCGGCGATCTCGGTGCTGAGCGCGGTCGAAGGCCTGAGCGTCGAAAGCAAGACCTTCGAACCGCTGGTCCTGCCGCTTTCGCTCGTCATCCTGATCGGCCTTTTCATGATCCAGTCGCGCGGCACGGCGCGAGTCGGCAAGCTGTTCGGGCCGGTGATGGTCGTATGGTTCGTCGTGATCGGCGTATTGGGGCTGAATGCCATCGTTCGGGCGCCGCAAATCCTCATGGCGCTGAGTCCCGGTTACGGCCTCATGCTGTTCGTGCGCGAGCCGTGGACGGCGTTCGTGGCGCTCGGCTCCGTCGTGCTGGCGGTCACCGGCTGCGAAGCGCTCTACGCCGACATGGGTCATTTCGGCAAGGCCCCGATCCGCTTCGCCTGGCTCGTCTTCGTCTTCCCGGCGCTGGTGCTGAACTATTTCGGGCAAGGCGCGATGCTTCTGCTGTCGCCCGCCAAATCGTCGTTCGCGTTCTACGCGCTGGCCCCGCATTGGGCGCACTATCCCCTGGTGCTGCTCGCCACCATCGCCACGATCATCGCCTCGCAAGCGGTGATCTCGGGCGTCTATTCGATCGCCCGCCAGGCGGTGCAGCTCGGCATGCTGCCGCGCATGGAAATCCGCCATACGTCGGCGACGGATTACGGCCAGATCTACGTCCCCAAGATGAATGCCTATCTGTGCGTGGGCGTCGTCCTTATCGTGCTGATTTTCAAGAGTTCCAATGCGCTGGCCGCGGCCTACGGCATCGCGGTCACCGGCGTCATGTTCCTGAGCACGCTCATGGTCGGCCTGGTCGCGGCCAAGCTCTGGCACTGGAAGAAGTGGCTCGTCATTCCCGTCTTCGGCTTGTTGGCGCTGGTCGATCTGGCGTTCCTCTCTTCCAACTCGCTCAAGATCGGGGAAGGCGGCTGGCTGCCCCTCTTCATCGCGGCCTTCGTCTACATCGTGATGGAGACCTGGCGGATCGGACGGCGTGTCCATCTGGATCACATCCGCAACGAATCGATGCCGCTGGATCTGTTCCTGGAGCGCGCCGAGAAGACGCCGATGCGCGTGGCCGGCACCGCCGTCTTCCTCACGGCGCGCGCCGACGCCGTTCCCGGCGCCCTGCTGCACAACCTCAAGCACAACAAAGTGCTGCACGAGCGGGTGATTGTGTGCCAGGTGATGGTCGATGACACACCGTTCGTGCCGCCCGACAAGCGCATCGTGGTCGAGAAGCTGGGCAAGGGGTTCTTCGAAGTGCACATCCATCACGGTTTCTTCGAGACGCCCGATGTGCCGCGCGCGCTTTTCGAGGCGCGCGCCTACGGGCTGGCGGTCGATCCGGAAACCACCACCTTCTTCATCGGCCGCGAAACGCTGGTGCCCGCCGAGAATCCGCTGCTCAGCCGCTGGCGCACCTGGCTCTACATGCAGCTGGCGTCGAACGCGCTGTCGCCGGCGCGCTTCTATCACCTGCCGCCCAACCGCGTGGTGGAGTTGGGCACGCAGGTGACGATCTAATCCAAGACGTAAACCAGCGCCTTGAGATAAGCGCTTTCGGGCAGCATCGGATGGATCGGATGGTCCGGGGCGGCGCCCGACTGGCGGATCAGCCTGGCCGAACGATCCGCGCGCCAGATTCCCGCGGCGCATTCCTGCGCGAAACGCTCGGTCGAAATATTGTGCGAGCAGGATGCGAGCAGCAGCGTGCCGCCCGGAGCTGCAACCGATGCGGCCAGCCGCGCCAGCTTGCGATAGGCCTTGGCGCCCGCTTCGAGGTCCTTCTTGGCTTTCACGAAAGGTGGCGGATCGGCGACCACCACATCGAATTTCTCGCGCGCCGCCCACAGCCGCTCCAATTCCTCGAAGACGTCGGCCTTGACGAACGTGCAGGAGAGGCCGTTGGCGGCGGCGGCGTCCTCAGCCAACTCCAGCGCCGGGGCGGAACTGTCGAGCCCGGCGACGTCTTTGGCTCCCGCGCGCGCCGCCGCCAGCGCGAATCCGCCGCTGTAGCAATAAGCGTCGAGCACGGACTTGCCTCGCGCCAGAGAGGCGACGAAAGCGCGGTTGTCGCGCTGGTCGTAATACCAGCCGGTCTTCTGGCCCGCCGTCACATCGGCGAAGTAGCGTACGGCGTTTTCCTCGACGGCGATGCGCCCCGCTTCGCCCTTCGCCGCGCGGACGTAGGACGGCAAGCCCTCCAGCGTCCGCGCCGGAGCGTCGGCGCGCAGGATCACATTGGCGGGCGCAATCGTTTGGTCGAGGGCCAAGAGCAGCGGTTCGAGCAGCGCCTCCATCCCCGCCGCGGTGATCTGCACCACAACCGTATCGTCGAAGCGGTCGATCACCAGGCCGGGTAAGCCGTCGCCCTCGGCATTGACCAGGCGATAGTACGGCGCGGGGTAAAGCGCCTCGCGCAGAGACAGCGCCCGCTTCAGCCGCCCGGCGAGATATTCCGCATCGATCGCGGCGTCGGCCGCGGGATCGAGCAGGCGCACCGCGATCAGGCTTTGCGGATTGAAAAACCCGGTGCCGAAGACGCGCCCGTCGTCGCCCGCGACATTGACCAGCGCGCCGGGGGGTTTCGCCGGCATCTCGATCTCGTTGGAGAACAGCCAGGGGGCGCCGGCGCGCGCACGGCGGCCTTCGCGAGGCTTGAGGCGGATGATCGGATGGATGGCCATGAAAAGAATGTGCTCAGCGCCGCACTCCACTTAGCACGGCCGGCGCGCCGCGCGCTATTTCTTCAGCCGGACGCCCCGTCCGCCCTCGGCGCTGACGATGCCTTCGCCGATCAGTTCGATGCCGGCCGTATTCAGCGCCGCGATCAGCTTCACCAGCGAATCCACATTGCCGCGGATCACGCCCTCGCTCGCCTCCATGCGCTGGATGGTCGGCACCGACAGCGCGGCAAGATCGGCAAGCTGGCGCTGGTCGATGCCGAGAAGCGCGCGCGCCGCGCGAAGCTGTGCCGCCGTGATCATGGATTAACCATGCCCCATTGCGCTGCGGGCTGCACCAAAGACATAGCAGGCATGCCTATTGCAATACGATCAGTAAGAAACCATGTTTCATGTATCATAGTGTCCGGCTTGCCACGATCAGAGGAATGCCCGGCAGCGGGCAGCGTGAACCATGCTTCTTGCAGGATTGTCGAATTATCTCAAGCCGAGCATCCGGGGCTGGAGAGGCCATGAGACGCGTTCGCTGCGCGAGGCGGCGCATCTGGCCCGGGCCCTGGCCGAGGCCGAGAATCTGCCGATCGGCAAGGCCCTCGCGCAGGACGGATCGATCGCCGATCAGGATGGCTGGTATGCCGAGAGCATCCAGAACACGATCCCGGTCTATGGCAGCCGAGGCGGCGCGCCCGTCTCGCGCGATCTGCAGGTCAGGCGCGAAGACTTCGCACGCTATGTCGATTGGCTGCGCAGCGTGTGGTGAATGCGCAGAGCTAGGCGCGTCCGACTAGGATCCGGCTCGTAGCGCTGATGAAATTGCGGTATCTGTGTCGATCCGCCATTGGAGGGGAATTGTCGCCTCCCGAGCCCTGCACGGACCACGAAAAAGACCCGATGACCCCGGCATTCTACATTGGAGATGTCCCTATCGCCGGGCGCGTGTTGACCGCGCCGATGAGCGGGGTGTCGGATCTGCCCTTCCGGCGCGCGGCTTCGAAGCTCGGCGCGCCCTATGTTGTCACCGAGATGGTGGCTTGCGAGACTCTGGCCCAGGGGCGGGCGGACGTCCTTCGCCGCGCGGCGGTCGGAGACGGTATTCCGCTGATGGTCGTCCAAATTGTCGGGCGCGAGGCGCACTGGATCGCCAAGGGCGCGGCGATGGCCGAGCAGGCGGGCGCCGAGATCATCGACCTCAACATGGGTTGTCCGGCCCGCGAAGTCACCGGCGGTCAATGCGGCTCGGCCCTGATGCGGGACCTCGATCATGCCGAACGCCTGATCGATGCGGCGGTGGGAGCGACGGGGCGGCCGGTGACGGTGAAGATGCGGCTGGGCTGGGACGATGCGTCCAGGAATGCGCCGGAACTTGCCGCGCGGGCGGAACGAAGCGGCGCGAAGGCGATCACGGTCCACGCGCGCACCCGCCAGCAGTTCTACAAAGGCCCGACCGATTGGCGCGCGGTGGCCGAGGTGAAGGCGGCGACCCGCCTGCCGGTGATCGTCAATGGCGACGTGGTCGATGAGGTTTCCGCCCGTGAGGCGCTGAGGCAATCCGGCGCCGATGCCGTCATGATCGGGCGCGGCGCCTGCGGCCGGCCCTGGATTGCCGCCTTGATCGACCGCGCCTTGCAGACGGGCGCGGCGATCGTCGAGCCCGATCTCCCAGAACGATTGCAAATCGCGCTCGATCAATTTCGCGACAGTTTGCGCTTCTATGGCGACAAGCTCGGGTTGAAGGTCTTTCGCAAGCATCTGGCCTGGTACGTCGAAGGCGCGCCGCTGCCGCTTGGCGACGAAGCGCGCCGCGCGGTAAAATCGCGCCTCTGCCGGCTCGACGATCCGCGCGCCGTGGAAGCGGGATTGATCGGCTTGTGGGCGATGGCGCAAAGAGGGACAACGCCGTGACCAAGGACGAATTGACCAATTGGGCGCTCGCCAATGGCTGGCAGATGATCGGCGGCGCTCTCAGCCTGACCAAGCCGCGCCAGCCCGAGGTGGCGATCGTCCGTCTGGTGCTGAAAGCGACGGTGACCGGCCTGGAAATCAAGTCGCCCGTCGGAAGATGGGAAAAAGTCGCGGGCGAAAGCTATTCCAAGATCGCGCCCGACCCCGAGACGGGAATTCCGGGCGGGCTCGGTCTGGCGAAGATCAACGGCCTTACCGCGCTGATGCGGGACAACAAAGACCGCCAGGTTTTCGCCAGGATGAAAGGCACGTGAGACCGCTGGCAGCCCTGAGGCGTGCTTGCGCGCGAAATCTCCGCTGTGGGACGAAAGCGGTGCGAAAGCAAAGACTGGATGGTGGTGCCGCCTGGGTGAAAAGGACTGCCCTGAGGAGTCACCTTTGCAGATCAGAGGGTTAGCGCCCTCTGTGTGGGATGTTATGTAGCACAGTTACGTGGCAGGACGAAGCGGAATGTCGCGAGTTCGAGTCACAAACGGCGGACTTAAATCTGCGACTGCTCGCCGAACGTGTTTGTCGCGAACATCCAGCTGCAAAGCGGTCGACGGCCGCTTCGCCGCCGAGTGCGGACACTCGCGACAAGGCCGGAATGTCTGCAACGGCCATATCCGGTCGTTCGCTTTAAGGGCCTTCTTGTCCTAGGCTCCGGACCCATAAAAAGAGTTTCTGTGACAGCGATTTTGTGATTCACGGTCTCCGAAGGGAGACCATCGATGATTCGCAAAGCGAAACCTTCCAGGAAGTGTTCGGCCGGGCGTCTTGAACGCGGCCGTGTTCTTCCTTCAACAGTGGAGGCGGAGTGATGAAATCACTCCGCCTCCGAACTGCCGCAGCAAAAAACCTTCGAGAGCGCGACACCCTTTGTGCTTGATTTAGTGAATCTCTACCTTGTGGAAGCAGGTATAGACCATCCGTCCACCCTGGATAACCACGGGCGAGTTTGAGGCTCCGAAGTCCGGCGAGCACACGACCGCGGGCCCCGTGCAGGTGTAGACTATGTTGCTGTCTTTATTAACGTTCGTAAGTAACCCCGGCGAACCCGTGAAGCCGGCCGCACACTGGGTGAGAACTTTCCCCGACAGATTGGGGGGGTTAGTCATTTTTGCGGGATTAGGGGTGAGTGGTTGCGCCATGGCCGACCCGGATATCATTGCAAACACTGCGCAAACGCCAACAAGATTCTTCCTGATAATCATTGCTCCATCCTCTTCGTTCATGGGCGCAACCGTGAAGGCAAACCGCGATTGGCCCTTCTCTCGGTCACGTGATTTTCACGTTAGGCGCTCACACCCGTACTGCCCACGAATAGATTATCGCACTCGCGCGACGGTGTTTCAAAGTTAGGATCGAGCGGACGTTACTGCTGCGTCTTATAATTCTTACAAAGAAAGCCGACGACCGCGTCCTTCCTGCAAAAGTAAAGGCGGAGTGACGCTGTCGCTCCGCCTCGAGAGTATTGCCGCAAAAAGCCGCAAGCGCGCTATATCCTTTCTGTTCGCCTTAGGGCGGATAAATCGCCTTCATTGGCTTGCCGCAAGGATAAATGATGCGTCCTTCGCTTGAGATTGTTACGGTCCGGACGACACCCTGCTCACCCTGTATGGTCGACAGTTCAGGCTGTAAGCCAGACGAGCAGCTTGGTATTGGCTACGCGGTGACCCGTGAAACGAATGACAGGTTATGGCGCTAGGCGGACCAACGGCCTATGTTCGGTCTTAGAACCATTCCAGCCGTTGGGCGCATGGCGAGGTTGCGCCATAACTGGTCGTTCGAAGAGGGGCAGTCTACGAAACGCTTATCTGTCTACCAGCGACAGATAGACCAATGTCTGGTTCATCAGGATATGGGCCAATTCGCCAAACGTGGCTGGTCCTGGCAGCGGGATATACTGCTCGCCTTCTAAACCGCCGTACACGTAATTGAGGATGCAGTTACAGGAAAATATCGACGAGATATTCAGTTTCTCGGTGGCTCCAATCAGAGCAGCTCGATAATCAGGAAGCGGAAGCGCCTGGCGGTAAACGCTATTCCTCATGACCGGCGCATAGAATTTGACAGACCTGCTTTCGGCGTCGATTGCCTGGAAGCTCACGTTGATCGCCAAGCCCGAAAGCTCGGTGACCAACGGCAATTTCACGTCCAGCGCTTTTCGAACCGCGTAATCGTAGAAATCGTCCGGCCGTCCGTTGATCGTACACTCTCTCGCCGAAAAGCTCGACTGTTGGAAAACGATCTTGTCACCAGCACCCGGCTTAAACAGATTGACGATGCCGATCTTGGCGGCCTTGCCACTCGAAAGCGTGGCGTGCATGACAGCGATACGATTGTCAGCGCTCTCTCCCGTCGTACCGTCGAAGACTTTGGGCGTCGATCTTGCAATATCGTCCAAATGTACTCCCGCGACCCAGCCGATGATCGGGTATTCGAATATCTCTGGTATGCTGATCGCGGTCAAAGCGTATGTTGTGTGAATATCGCTCATGCCCGGGGCGATCACGATGGAAAATCCGTTGCGCGGAGCTTCAGTGGTGACAGCCGGGATATGGCCGATGTCGATCAATCGAGTGGTCGCGTGAGTTACAGCGTCAGGAAACTGAGCAACCAACACCTTTTCCCTTTCCACTCTTCCACCCTTGGCTGTAAGGAAGTAGGGGATCGTGCCTCCGATCCATGTTCCGCGGTGGAGTTGACGCAGTGCCGCTTCGTCTCCGGCAACGTGCAGTTTCTTTCCCGCATCGATCAGCGAATTTGCTTCCGCGACGTCGAGGAGCTCGTTCAAGGCTAATACCACATGGTCATTTGGCTAATTCCCGTCTGACGAACGGCCATTCGCATATGGGAAAGGTGCATCCGAAATTGCGGGCATGATGTCACCCTTCGGTTGAATCAGCAACTGCGCGAGTGCGGTGTCGGGTCTAATCGACAGTATTCTAGGTTCAATCGCAATGTCTGTAGGCGAGAACACACCGTACATGGACGAGCGTTAGCGCGACTCGTACCAGAGCCCCCATCGCTTACGACGCATGTTGCCCAGTGTGTCAGGAGTCCGAAGTGCCGCGAATGGCAGGTCTTGGCGCAACGCTGCCGAAAGACGTTGGACTGCTGTCGGATTCATTGCTGCCATTTGGAAAGCCTAAGCGGCGCGCATTAGCGCCGTGTTACGTACTTTGGCTGGATTCAACCATCGACGACTTGTTTGTGCGCGACGAAGGCGACGACATGATCCACCGCCTCGTCGCTGCGACCGAGAGGTAGTAGGACCATCTCGGCGAGGGTGTAAACGAGTTTGAATGTGTCGCTTTGCGTCCGTTGCAGGTAGGCTAGCGGCGCGTGCGTCTCCACAACCTTCCGGAAGAGCCAGAACGATACTTCGATCAGCTTCGGGGCTTGCAGGGCAATCTCGCTGAAGCGTCGGTTTTGGAGGGGCACGCTGAACGCGCGCACAACGGCATCACCCACGATGCGGTGCTCAAAGTCCGCGCCGCCGTCCATCACCGTGACAAGCGACATGTAGGGCAAGAGGCCACCCATGTCCCGTAGCTTGAGGTCGTTGCGAGAAGGAAAGAGCCGTTCACCTCGAATCGCCGACCAATAGGCCACTGCCGCGCGCAGCGGCGCCTCTCTGAGTTGGTCCAGGCCAAGCCACTCGAAGGTCGTGGCTTGCGACGGTAGAAATGTTCCGCAAGACATCGTTGGCGACACCAACCGTTTGTTCGGGAACGGCGTTGTCGCCAGTGTAGGCGGCACTCGTTAAGCGGCTGTAAATTGTTTCCCTAGGGCAAAATTGACGTCCGTTTTCTTGCAGTGTTGCTTTTCAAAGGGATGACCGGTTATGGCGCACCCCGGCCCTTCGGTTATATCCGCTTCCGAGCCCATTCCTGCCGTTTGGAATAGGTCTGGTTTGCGCCACAAGGAGACGTTCGGTCGGTCGCCGCTTTTACCAAATGTTCGACCGGGCGACCGCGTCAACAGGGCCTGCGCCAGCTTTCGGTAGCGGATTTCGTACTCTACCAGAGGATTGTGGGCGGCGACTTTTCGATACAATATTTTTCACAAATTTACCGAATCGGAAGCGCGAATTTCGTCTATGCTTTGGCGCACAAATTCGGGAAAGCTTGCCAGGTGTTCTGGGCGTGAATCTCTAGCGGTGGGCCGAAAACTCTTGCAGCCTTGGAAAAGGGGTAGCTCAATGATTTCTAATGCAAAGTGGCTTCGCCAAGCGGGCGCGAAGATGCGCGGCTTCATGGTCTCGGAGGAGGGACTGGTGACCGTCGAGTGGGTGGCGCTGGCGGGCGCGGTCATCATCGGCGCCATCGCCGTCGGCTGGCTGGTGATGCGGAGTCTTTCTGGCCCGGCAAACGCGATCGGAAGCCAAATTCAGGCGAATACAAGCTCAACGCCTTAAGGCCGGTGCATCTGTTGGCGTGGCTCCGTGGCGGTATT
>Ga0182027_10000258_pt1 | contig 90663 bp, 75 predicted proteins | sample 712E1DmetaG_FD_121300 | JGI IMG/M metagenome (GOLD analysis project Ga0182027, IMG submission 121300) | Permafrost microbial communities from Stordalen Mire, Sweden - 712E1D metaG (Illumina Assembly) | ecosystem: Environmental > Terrestrial > Soil > Wetlands > Permafrost | place: Sweden... | reverse complement strand
TTACGATCGATTGTAGGGCAACCGCTCCGGTTGCCGATTCGGAGACGACGGCAAGCGAGGCGCTTGCCCTACAAATTTCACCAAGAAGGGATCACCGCAAGCAGGATCGTAAAGATTCGGGCGCAGATTCGGGACGGCGAATGGAGTTGACGCAGCCTGCGTTCGAGTGTATGCAGACTCAGAACCATCTGGAGGGCCGCGATGCCAATGCAAATATCTTTCCGCCGACGAGGCTTCACATTGATCGAAATGCTCACCGTCATTGCCATTATCGGCGTTTTGGCTGGGCTGCTGCTGCCCGCTCTGAATAGCGCGCGGGAAAGAGGCCGCCGCATTGCCTGCCTCAGCAACATGAAACAAATCGGTGTGGCCATCCTGTCGTACGCCGGCGACCACCAAAACCATACGCCGACGGCAATGGGCAATTCCGGTTCAACCACTTGGGACGCTGCCCTGACCAACGGCTATACCACCGCGAAGGTTTTCCAGTGTCCCGATGACAGGCGACCGTCCACCCCCACGAAAATCCCCCGTTCCTACGGGATAATTGTCGCGGATTCGAATCCCGCCTCGGAGTACTGGATCGCAGGCTCGCGGCTCACATGCCCCTATCTGACAAATACCGATGTAGCGATCGTTGGGGAAGTCTATTCCACCGCGATACAGCCGACCTTGGCAGATACCGGAACCACCTCCGTACAGTATGTACCGCCAACGACCATCACGCAGCCGCCGATGTCGAGGCACGACGCCAACAACACGCTGGCAGGTAATTTCCTGTTTCTTGATGGCCGGGTAGAATGGGTGGACCATCCCGAGAGTCATCCTGAGATGTTTCCAAAGAAGCCCGCTGGAACACCGCCCTTCTGCCCGTAGCGACCGGAAACCGGCACCCACGCCTGGCCCCTCCGAGGAGGGGAAACAACCGGACAAAGAGTACGAGCACGAGTAAGAGCCTATCCCAAAACCGTGTAGCCGCAGGCTTTAGCCTGCGCTGGAAAGACGCACCCGTAAGCCGAGTCGGACGAGACGCCGCGGTCGTATGCGGCAACGGTGCGGCTACAAAAACCCATGTTTTGAGATGGGCACTAAGATTAAGATTAAGAAAACGGGAGCCCGCGGAGGCTGGACCTGACTTCTACCTTCTGACTTTTGCCCTTCTCAGGGCGCCAGGACCGTGAGCGTGACGGATTGGGTATCGGTGAATCGGCCGTCGGTGGCGATGAAGGTCACGGTGTGGTTCCCGATCTGCGTTGCGTCCGGAGTCCAGAGGAACTGGTGGAACACCGGATCGAACGACGCGCCCGGGGGAAGCGACATCGCCAGATAACTCAAGGGCTTTTTCAAGGGACTTTTGGCGGTCAGCCGGATTTTCAAGGGGCGTCCTGCTTTCACGGGTTTCGGTTTGATGCGGGTCATGATCGGCGCGGCTGCGGAGCCGTTGACGGCGATGGCAACCACCTGCGTAGCGGTGGCGAGCCCATCCGAGGCGAGGAACGTGATGGCGTAGGCCCCGTTCTGGCTGACCGTGGGCGTCCAACGAATGGTCTGGGTTGTCTGGTCGAACGTGGCCCCGGAAGGCAGATCGACCGCTGCATAGGTCAGAGGATCCCTATCCGGATCGCTGGGCGCGACCGTGAAGGTCAGGGTCCGGTTTCGTTCCGCGGTTTGTGGAGGTGTGATGGTCCAGACGGGCGGCGAATTCGTCACCGCTGCGGTGGTTTGTGGACCTTGAGACGGCGGAGGATTGGAAACGTTGATGGCCACCTGTTGGGAGGTCGTGGCCGATCCGTCGCTGACGCTGAAGGTAATCGGCCAGGTCCCGGTCTGGGCGGCCGTTGGCGTCCACGTAAACCGGCGGGTGTTGACATCGAAGGCGGCCCCGGGAGGCAGGGCGCCGGCGGAATAGGTCAGCGGATCGTTATCCGGATCCGCTCCGGCGATGGCAAGACTGATGGAAGATCCTTCGGATACCGCCTGAGCGCCGATCGGATCAAGAACGGGCGCTCGGTTAACGTCCTCCTTGGAGAGTTTGGCCGCAATCCCGTCGAGCAAGCTGGAGACGTCGGTAGTATTGGTGTCGTGGAACAGCGCCGGTTCCTCGGTCAGTTGGGTCACAGACAAAGGCCGGCCAAAAATGTCAGTAATGGTTTCGGTGCCGTCGAGTTGGAGGGCAACCGGCTGATCTTCGAGCGACCAGGCAAAGGTGACGCGCTCGCCGTTGGGGCGCTGCCAGGCATACAGAAAAACTTTGTCGGCGAGGACGCGTCTTCCAAGGAGGTTCGCGCCGTTCAGCCAATAGGCGGTCATCAACGTGGCACTGGTTTTCGGATGGGGACCGCGCGACCGGCAGCCGTATCCCTGGGTGGAGGCATATTCCCAACCATAGATCTCGTGCACACCGTTCGTATCGCCGCAGTCATACAACGCGAATACGTGAGGGATATAGGTCCTGACGCCACCGCCGATGTGCATGACTATATCTTTGATGGCGCGACACATGCCACGGTGCCAGTTGATCGGTGGATTGGACACGTAGTCGCCGGAGCTCGGGATGCCCAGGGCTGATTGTCCCATCAATCCCACTTCATCTACCGCCAATCCAAGTGCGCCTGTGCGTTCAATGATGTAATCCAACCGATCATCCGTTCGGAGGTAAACGGATTTGGCATCCGGCGGATACTTGGGTTCGTAGTGATGCCAGCTATAGGTATCGATCAACGAAAGGCCGCCCACGTGGGAAAAGTCCAATCCCTCTAAGTTGTCCAGGTTAGAGCTGTCCCCGGAATAGGCGGGTCCCCACACTTGAATGGTCCTGCTCGACGAGCGGACAGCCTGCTGACCGGCGGCTACCAACTCGATGTAATTCGCGAGCCAGGAAGGATAATTGGTACCGGGTATACTCAAAATGAATCCCACATTGAACCATGGCTCGTTCCACATCTCAATTGCGCAGATGTTGTTGCCGTAACGCTTGGCCATCGCCTTGACATAGGTTGCATAGGAAGAGGCAAACTCGTTGTCGTTGGTTTGCCACCATGGGCGCAGGAAAGCCTCGATGATGATCCTGCGGCCGGCGTTGGTGGCAACGGTCCGATCCAATCCGCCCCATGTCCAAAACGTCGGTCCGCCCGCTTGCACTTGATTCCAGTAATCGCCTGCTCCCATGACGCGGACGCACCCCGGCTTGATCAGCGCAATCGCCGCCGTGAAATTGGTGTCGGATCCATCCGGGGCTTCCGTTCCCAAAAAGGGCGCGCCCTGGTAATCACCGGGCAGGATGAGAAACTGAGCCCGGTCGCCGCCCCCCTCGACAAAGTAGTGGCCCACAGGCAACGGAGGCAAGCCGCCCGGCGGTCCTTGATAAACGGTCGTCCCTCTCAGGTTGAAAACTCTTACAGGGGATCCGTCGATCGTGCGAATGTTGATGGGATCCGATTCGTGAAGCAAGGATCGGTCTGCCACCGAGTCGATCGCAATTTTGGCAATGGTCAAGTCAAAGGACTGCGTAAAATCTGGCAGTTGAGCTTCCGCTTCACTGAAAAAGGCTGCCGACAGTAGCATCGGTAGGATGCTCAAAATACGAAGGAACTTCCATGTACGCATGACTGTAACCACGACTCCGTCCTCAGAGGCAAGCAGGTGGCCAGCCATCAGGAGTGTCGATTCCCGTCTACACAGGAGCAAGTTTGGACTAGAACGATCGTTTTCAAAAACCCCCGAAACTGTTTGTCAAATCTTATTGAAAAGCAATTCTGCGTTTAGCTTCCTTCATGGTTGCGGGGCGCCAGCCGAACGGTCGCGCCACCCGGTCCACTGCGCGAGTTGAACAACAAAGGCTGCTGCAAAAATCATGAAATAAGGATCCAACGTCAGCCGGTAGCGGGTCTGCGTGCCGGTCATGATGCACAGCAGGAAAGTGACCGAGCCGATCACCAGATACAACAGGCTGAGGCGCCGAAAACGGGCCGCGTAGCGGATCATCCCGAACGCCGCCAACAAAAAAACCGGGTAGGTGGACAGGGCGGCAATGAGCTTGAAGATCGGTCGCGTATGTTCGTTCTGATTCACCGTCTGGCTAAAAGGTGAATAGAGAGATTGAAACCGCCGCCAGGCACATCGGGCGGCATGGCCCGGGTGGTGCACCAGGTAGTGTACTCCCACCGGTCCCAGCACCTGATCGTTCGCCACGCAGACTTCCATCTCTGACGGCTTTTGTCGTAGCTTCTGGAGTATGGGCCCGTATTCCGCCTCCACGGCTTCGCGTTCCCCGGCCGGCAACTGAGCCAGACGGTCGTTCCAAAGGGTGCCACCCGGATCCAGGTTCCAGTCCTCGTGGGAGCCATTGGAAAATGGGTTGTTCGCTTCCATCAGCGACACACCAAATCCCGTCTGGACCGGGATGAAAGCATGATAGACAAGATAATTCCGGTAGGTCCAAGGCAGTATGCACGCGGCGCCCGCCAGTAAAAGAGCGGCGCAAGGTCGCCACCAACCGCGCCAGTCTCGACCGGCATGGAGCAGCCACGCCAGACAGATGCACGCAAACCACGGGATGACCAATGTTCGCGTCAGCGAGCCAATCCCCAACGTCACACCCGCCGCCACCGCCCACAGGGTGCGATGAGCACTGGTCATGGCCCGCACCGCGGAGTAAACGGCAGCCGCTCCCCAGAAAATCATGATCCCTTCCGCGTAGAACACCCCGGCGAAATAGATGTGAGGTGGGTACAACGCCAATCCCAGTCCGCTAAGCAAACCGGTCCGACTGGAAAAAAGTCGCGCCGCAATGCTGCCGATCAGCACGCAGGTCAGCGATCCGAAAACGGAAAGTCCCAGGCGCCCGATCAACAGGTTTTCACCGAAAAAACGAAACACCAGACTCATGTATACCGGCATGACAAAATTGGCGCGATAACTATCGCTGATATACCCGTCTCCGTGAACCAGGTGCCGCGCAATCCCGGCGAAAGTCTCTTCGTCTGACCAGTAGAAGCTGTTCTTCAAGGTGACGATCCAGATCAGACGAGCCACCAGGGCAATCGCGAAAATCCACAAAGCGGTTTTCGGTTCGAGTCCGCGACTGTCCTGTGCGGCGGGTTGGCGCTTGTCTGTCACGAGCGATGCCCGCTGGCGGGATTCTCAGGATCGGTTTTGGTCGGGTAACCGTTGGGATTGCGCTGACGCCAGTTCCAGGCGTGCTGGATAATGCTTTCGAGCGCCGGGTACTGTGGAGTCCAGCCGAGGTCGGCCCGGATACGCGCGTTGCCGGCCACCAGGCGCGCGGGGTCGCCCGCTCGGCGTGGCGCGGATTCCACACGAACCGGCAACCTGGTGATCTGCTCGACGGCTCGGATCACCTGATTGACCGAGAACCCCTGTCCGTTGCCGAGGTTGTAAGCCGTGGTATTCCCGCCGTGCCGCAACGCTTGAATCGCCAGCCAGTGCGCCTCTGCCAGGTCCCAGACGTGGATGTAATCGCGGATGCAGGTCCCGTCGGGAGTGTCCCAGTCCGTCCCGAACACCTTGATCTGGTCCCGTTGTCCCAACGCCGTCAATAAAACCACCGGGATCAGATGCTCCTCGGGATGATGGTCTTCGCCAATTTCACCTTCGGGATCGGCGCCCGCGGCATTGAAGTATCGCAACGAAACCGAGCGAATGCCGTAGGCTTGTCCGTACCACTGGAGCATCCGTTCCATGACCCACTTCGTCTCGCCATACGGATTGGTCGGGTTCTTGGGATGATCTTCCGGAATGGGGATCACCTGGGGTTCGCCGTATACGGCGGCTGAGGAGGAGAATACCAGTTGACGGATCCCATGGGCCCGCATGGCTTCTAATAGATGAAGGCAACCGTTGACATTGTTGTCGTAGTATTTGGAGGGATTGATGACGGAATCGCCCACCGAAGCGTAGGCGGCGAAGTGCACGACGCAATCCACCGAGTGTTCCCGGAAAACCCTATCCAGATCGTCCGGTCGCCGCAGGTCACCCGCAACAAAGTCTGCGTCCAGAATGGCCGGTCGATGGCCGTTCTCGAGATTGTCCATGACCAACACCGGCTCGTTTCGCCGTCGCAGGTACTTCACCATATGCGAGCCGATGTACCCGGCTCCGCCAATGACCAAGATCATCTGGTTTTCTCCTTCAAAATTGGTTCCGCGTCGTTCTCTTCGTAAGAGTCAGTCCCCACCGGGTAGCGCGCTCGCTCAGAAGCGGCCAAGAAAAATGTTTCCTGACGAAGTCTAAACCCCTAGCGGGCCTTGCGTTAGTTCCTCCGCCCGTCGTGCTTGTGCATAAGCCTGATGCTGGCGCTCCCGGCGACAAACGAAACGTTGGGCCACCAGGAAGCGGATGTCCAGAACGCCCACGGCGATCGCCTTCTGCCAGGTGTGGAAATGCGAAAAACCGATGCGTGGATGATAGGCGATATGGACTTCCCGGAATCGGATACGCGGATTCGTGCAGGCTTCAATCTTGATCTCGCTGCTAAACTCCCAGGTCTGTCCCTCGAAGTGCATCAGGGGCAGAATCCGACGCCGAAACACCCACATCCCCGATTGGGAATCTTTCAGCCAGTGCCAGAACAACAACCCGAAGATCAGCGTCAGCATTTTGTTGCCGAACACGTTCCTGGAACTCATCGCATCGGCTTTGACCAACGGAAACCGCGAGCAGGAAATGAAGTCGAGGTTCTCCCGCTGAAGCACGTCGATTACATCGGCGATCTGTTCGGATGGGTAGGTGCCGTCGGCGTCCATCGACACCACCACGTCCTTGGTGGCCTCCGCAAACCCTCGCCGCAGTGCCCAACCATATCCCTGACGCTGCTCCAGGACCGTCTTGGCTCCCAGACTGCGCGCGACGTCGGCGGTGTGATCCTTGGAGTTATTGTCCACCACCACCACTTCATCCACGCAATCGGGCAGCGCTTCTAACACCGTGCCGATACCTCGTTCCTCATTGTAGGCAGGGATGACGACGGAGATGGTTAAACCTGCATGCATACTTCGTTCCTTCCAGCGTAATGGTTGACTTGTACGGGAACGGCGCAACCCTGTCAAGGCATTCCCCGGCTCCCACCACAAAGCCACAAAGCCGAACAAGCACGCTGGCTGAAGTGGCTTGCTCTTTCGGAGGGTGCACGGTATCCTTCGTGCCGGATTTCGTCGTCTCATGTATAAAGGTCTCAGCATTTCCGTTGTGATTCCCGCCCGCAACGAGGAGGGCGACGGCGGTGTTTGAAGAGCAGCGCGGTTATGGCTCGGCGCTGCGCCGGGGGTTTCAATCGGCCACGAAGGACGTGATCGTCACGATGGACGCTGACGGCACGTATCCGGCGGAGCAGATTGCCGGCGCGGTGGACGTGTTGGAGCGCAAGGCGGTGGACTTTATTTCGTGCGTGCGTTTTCCGCTGATGACCAAGGAGGCGATGAGCAGCCGCAATGTTTTCGGCAACTGGGTGCTGACGGTTTTATTCGGTGTGATCTACGGCCAGTGGCTGAAGGATTCGCAATCCGGCATGCGGGTGTTCCGGCGCCGCATCCTGCCGCTGAGGCATTTCCAGGGGACATCGTGGGAATTCAGCAGCGAAATCAAGATTCAGGCCACGACCAATCCCTGCATCAAATTCAAAGAGATCCATATCAACTATCACCCGCAGATTGGCTACTCCCATTTCCACAGTTGGCGGCGAGCCATCGCGGTGGGGGTGCACGATATCAAATTCCTGGTGACGCAACGATTTGTGCGCCGGCGCGCGCTAGCGCCGGGCCTACAAACAACTGGCGGCCGCTTCGAAGACGGCGAAATGACTACCGCCAACGGCGGCGCGGGCTAAATGGGATACACTTCTTTCGATCGTTTTGTCGCACGGTGCCGGTTTCGGGCGGCGTTGCCACACGTCCGGCAGGACGCGCGCGTCTGCGACATTGGGTGCGGGTTGAACGCGGAGTTTCTGCGTTTTGCGCGGGCGCGCATCCGCTTCGGCGTGGGGTTGGATTACCAGGTCACCGCGACCGGGGAGCAACGCGGCGCGGTTGTGTGCGCCAACATCACGCGCGGGTTGCCCATCCGCAGCGGTTCGTTCGATCACGCTGTCTTGCTCGCCGTCCTTGAACATCTGAAGGATCCCGGCGCCTTGTTGAGGGAAATTCACCGCATTCTCGTGCCCGGCGGGTCCCTGATTATGACCTGGCCCAGCGGAGTTGTGGACTCAATACTGATCGTCACGCGGGCGATTGGCTGGACGAGTCCCGACATGGAAAGTGAAGAACATGTGGCACGGATACCGGTGGAAACGCTGATCGGCGCACTGAGTCAGATCGGATTTGACGGTTTCGTTCATAAGACCTTCGAACTGGGGCTGAACAATCTGTTGGTAGCGCACAAGCCGGGCGCAAGAACGACCGGCGGAAAGATCGAGGAGAAACGGACATGATACTGGTGATCGGCGGAGCCGGCTACACCGGCTCGCACATGGTCAAGTGGCTGTTGCAGCGCGACGAAGACGTGCTGGTGATGGACACCTTCGAGAAAGGCCATCTCGAGGCGGTGGTGGGCGGCACGATTGTCGAGGGCGACTTGCGTCGCCGGTGTGATCCTTGGAGTTATTGTCCACCACCACCACTTCATCCACGCAATCGGGCAGCGCTTCCAACACCGTGCCGATACCTCGTTCCTCATTATAGGCAGGGATGACGACGGAGATGGTTAAACCTGCATCCATACTTCGTCCCTTCCAGCGTAATGGTTGACTTGTGCGGGAACGGCGCAACCCTGTCAAGGCATTCCCCACTCGCTGAACCGGATTCACGGAGGAGCAAAAACCAACCGAGACGGTCGGCTTGTTGTTGGAGTTGAGGCGGATGGGAAGATGACCCTTTATATCTCCATCATGGTGGTAGCATCAAAATGCGCGGCCACCCATCTGCGGATTCACCGGGCTGCTGCCGAGGGCGGTGCCAGTTGATGCCGTATTCGATTTCCCGAGGTGATCGGCAACCACTATGGAGGCAAGCAGAATCATCAAGGCATCCACCGCCCCGGCAAATCGGTAGCGGAGGATGGAGGTAAACCACACATTAGAGGCGAAAGTCACTGTGATCCAAGCTACCCAAATCCAGATTCGACGCCATTGCCGCCATTCGCGGACACGCAGCACAGCCCATATCGAAAGTAACAGCACCGGTACATAACATACCAACCCGACCAACACCACGGCGACACGGACCTGGCGTATAGTCGATTCGGTTGACACCTTGAAGAACCCCGGTGGTGCCCAAAACCGCACGGCTTTGTATGCCAGCAACCGCAATGCTTCCCCCGTTTGGTCGTGAAGGAACCGTCGCAGCGCCTGCCGATACGCCCCGTCCTTTTCGGCCTGGGTCATGTCAGGTCTGGTTACCGCATTGATCCTTTCGGTCAGTTCTGTTGACCTCATTAGCCCTTCCGAGAAGGGAATGACCCACGGATTCATCCCGTACCAGAGATTCATTGGTCCACAGCTTGTGACAAAGTTTATCTTGCCCGTTTCTCGCGATGTCCGTACGCACCATGGTAGCACGATCGCAACTGCACACAGCGCTGATACAGCTAACCCGGCAACCTTCCGAGTCGCGTTCAGATTCTTTGACTCCAGCAGCATGGCCATCGCAACGACCGGCAATAGTGCGGCATTGGCCGGACGGTTCAGGATTCCCAGCCCGAAGCAGACTCCCGCGGCCGAGACGCAGGCAAGCGAACCTGTACGGCACCACTTCAGGGCTGCCCACAATCCCAGCAGGCACAGCAGGATATTGGGTATTTCAGTGGATGTACTGCCACCGACCAAGATGTTGTAGGGATAAGTGGCCATGCCCAGTGCAGCCAGGTTGGCAACCTCGACACTGTACCGCTCTGAGGCAAGCCCGTACATCGCCCACACCGCAAGCGTCCCGAGCACCACCCACACCATGCGAGCGGCAAAATCGCCGCCACCCAAGCGATAGACCACCGCCAATAGATACGGCGTCGCGGGCGCCCATTCCGTGCACGGCGTGGTGCCGTCTACTGTGTACCCATGTCCTTCAATCAGATGGTGAGCGATGGTACGGTAGAAAGAAGCATCCCATTCCACGTTCGGCTGGCGACAGGCATAGCCCACACGCACAAACGCCGCGAAAATCAGGACGAGCCAAATCAATCGGCTGGAGTTCAGCATACCCAACCATGGCTCTCGATTCATAAGGGGCTTCCCGTCCGTATCGTGTTGCGTTTTGTATGCAGATTCCCTGTGGAGAAAGCAAGCCTTTCCGAACGATTGGCGGTGTGCCCGAATCCTCACCAACCCTCCAGACGACGGAATCGACGAAACCTTTGCTTCGCACACGTGCTCGATCTGCATAGACTGAAGTGCCTTGCCGGTGACTCCGCGCGGGAAAGGGGGTTCGCCAAAGGCGAACAGTCGTTTACGCGTCACAGTGGCTTGGTACGATGCTTGTTCCATGAAAACAACTGACCGCCACTTTGAATCACCCCCCCGGGGAGCCACAATCGGCGTGGAAATGGCGGCATTCACAGCCATCCGGTTCGGCTCCACAACCATCTGGCCGAATTACGGCGCCTGTGTTATGAGAATGCGCATGGATTTCAGTTCACCGCCTGCCCAGACGCCCAAGGCATCCCAGGGCCAGCGCCGCGTGATCGCACGTAATTTCCTGTCGCTGAGTGCCGCCTCGTTGGCAGGACGATTGGTAGCGCTTGTCACCGGGATCTATACCCGCCGTGTCTTGGGAGTCGTGGCCATCGGTCAATTGAGCTGGTGCGCATCGCTTCTCTCCTACTTTACGCTGCTCATCAATCCGGGGTTGGAAACCATCGCGAAACGGGATGTGGCGCGGGAACCCCACCAAGCGGGGCGCTGCGTTTCCCTTTTGCTGACGCTCCAGTTGATCCTGGCCCTGGTTGCGTTCGCCATGGTCGCCCTCTTCGCCATCTTGGGGCTGCGAGGGCCGCAGATCAGCCTGATCCTGGCCCTTCAAGCCATCGGTCTTCTTTTGCTTCCCTTGAACCTGACCTGGCTTCTGCACGCCCGTGAGCGGATGGCTCCTGCTGCGCTTGTTGAAGTCGTGAGCCAACTGTTGCTGTTGCCTGCCGTCGTCCTCTTCGTCCACAGCCCGTCGCACGTCGTGCGTTACGTGTTGCTGGCCTATCCGCTTCGAATCGCGGCCATTGTTTTCCTGGTTTGGTATGCCAGACGGCAGGGGCTTGTTCGATGGGACGAGATTCGTCTCACGCTGACAGGAGCGACGCCTCTTTTGCGCGCCGCGATTCCATTGGGATTCTCTCAAGTCGCGGTTCTGCTGTACTACAATTTTGACGCAATCTTTTTGGGGTTTACCCGCGGGGATGAGGTTGTGGGCCTGTACAGTACAGCCTATAACCTCATGATCGTGCCGATGTTCCTGAGTTCCTCGCTGACGAGCGCCTATTTCCCGGCCCTGTCTCGTGCGCTGAATGACACCGAGCGCTGCCAGCAGGTCTCGCGCGAGTTTTTGCGGGTGCTCGTCTGGATCGGGTTCCCAATTGCAGCGGCGGGTTGGGCGGCGGGACGGTACGCAGTAGATTTGATGTATGGCAGCGCGTACGCCGGCAGCGGCATTCTGTTTGAGTGGCTGATTCTGAATATCGGCCTCGTCTTCTTCAATGTCGGCCTTGCCCAACCGTTGACCGCATGGGACTGCCAGAAAATCTACTTCAAGATTACCGCCCTCGCCGCGGCAGCGAATGTCGGCCTCAATATCATCTTGATTCCACGATACGGTGCAGCGGGCGCCGTTTTTACCACACTTCTGGCGGAATTCATCGTCGCAATAGGGGCCCTCATGGTGCGCGCACGGGTCGTCCGGATTCCGGTTTTTCGAATCGTTTATCCGCCGCTGCTTTGTTCCGCGGCCCTCGCGATGGTGGTGAGGGGGGCGGTGGTATTCTTGGGGTTGCCTTGGTGGGCTGCGCTGGCGTTGGGGCTGTCATTGTTTGCCGCAGGCTTCTGGTTGCTTGAAAGAGAGACGATTCTGGGGGTGCTGAGGCGGATCTGGCGCGTGCCGGAGAAATCACCGCAGCCGTGAGAGCGAACGACGGCAGCGAGAACGGCCTTGTGCCTTACATTTCATGGGGCAATCGTCCCTGGTGTTATTTGGATGTGGTATACATGGACTGCACGACGCGTTGGAGCTGAAGAACGGATGGGTCAACACCACTCAAACAGGATATCGATTTCAGACGGACAAAACGCCTTGCGAGATTTTGATGCCATTGTGGTGATGGGCAAGCGTCCGGCGAAGCACGAAGGACCTCGCGAACTGGAGGCGCGTACCGCCCTGGCGGTGCTGTTCCAGCAGGAGCGGGGGAAATCGGTCGGAATTGTTTGCGTCGAAGGTCACGACCTGCCCGATTCCGACCTGTCGGGGGCCGAAGTCGTTCGCAATGTGGCCGTGGCGGCAAACGTCCCGGACAATTGCATTGTGGCCCGGTCTTTGACCAACTGTACCGTACGCGAGGTCGCGGCGATCCGAGACGCCCTCGATGACCTGGGCGCCAAGCACCCCCTTGTCATCACCCACCCGTATCATGTCCGACGGACACGCTGGTACTTGCGCGAATCAGGACTCGCTGCGACGGTGGTGGGATGTTCGGCAACCCTGGCCATGCAGATGTTCCCTTCCGGCAGTGCGGCCCTGCATGGCTTGATCCAGCGCGGGGAGGTGCGGGGACTTCGGTACGGTCGGGAATTTGTGGTAGAAATCATGCTGACTATCCTGCATTTTCTAGATCGGCGCGGACGGATCGAGATGTTCCTGGCCGACCGTATCCGCGGCTCTATGCGAGATGAGACAGCAAAGGCTATTCAGCAGTGAAGACTGACTATGTTATCGTCGGCTCCGGACTGACGGGCGCTGTGATTGCCCGCCGGCTCGTGGACGCCGGTCGCGAGGTGATCATGCTCGACCGCCGCGCGCACGTCGGGGGCAACGTCCATGATCACGTCCACCCTTGCGGCATTCGCATCCATACGTACGGGCCGCACTATTTCCGCACCACCAGTGATGAGATCTGGACATTCGCCAATCGGTTCGCCGAGTTCTACCCGTACGAGGCGAAACTGAAATCCTTCGTTGACGGAGAGAATGAGAACTGGCCGATTGCCGCCAGTTACATCCGTCGAGTTGTGGGCGAGAAATGGGAGCCCGAGTTTCGGGGAACACCGTCCAATTTCGAGGAGGCCTCGCTGGCGATGATGCCGCGACTGGTTTATGAGAAATTCGTTAAAGGGTACACGGAGAAACAATGGGGGGTTCCAGCGCGAACGTTGTCAGCGAGCTTGGCCAGGCGGTTCGACGTACGAGAGGACGATGAACCACGGTTGATGCGGCACAAATATCAGGGGTTGCCTGTAGCGGGCTATAGCGCCTTGATGCGAAATATGCTGGAAGGCATCCCCGTCGTAATCGATTGCGATTACCTCCGTCACCGCGAGGCATTTGCCGCCGGGAAATTGCTGGTCTTCACGGGTCCCATAGATGAGTTCTTCGGATTCGACATGGGCCGGCTGAAATACCGCGGCCAGCAACGCGAGCACATCTACGAGCCGGGCGCCGACTTTTCGCAACCGACCGGTCAGGTCAATTTTCCCGATCCTTCCGTTTCTTATATCCGCCAGTTGGAATGGAAACATATGATGCCGATGGAGTACGCCCGTCAAATTCGCGGGACTGTTTTGACGCGGGAAACAACGGTCACACCTTCGGACCCCCACGCCTATGAGTATCCTTTTCCTGACGAGGCCAACGCTCAATTGTACCAGCGTTACCGACAACGTGCCGATGCGATACCCCATGTGCTCATTTGCGGACGATTGGGGGAATATCGGTACTACGATATGGACCAGGCGATTGGACGAGCGATGATGTTGACGGAGCAGATCCTGCTCCGGAAAGGTTGAAGAACAAATCCATGGATGTGATCCGAAAACCCAGTTCGATTGCGGCCATTGTCGTGACGAGAAACCGCTTGACGCTGCTGCGGGAATGTATTGCCGCCATTCGCCAGCAGAGCCGGCGGCCCGATGAAATCGTTGTTGTTGATAATGCCAGTGACGATGGCACGGCGGATTGGCTTGCGCAGCAGTCGGACGTAACGGTCTGTCGTCAGGAAAACCTCGGCAGCGCGGGCGGACAGTATACGGGAATCAAGACCGCTTATTCGCACGGGCATGACTGGTTCTGGTGCATGGATGACGACACCGTTCCGCGGATGGATCTTCTGGGGCAATTGTGCGCCTGTCGCCATTTTAAGGATCCGCAGACAGGGTGTCTGTGCAGTCTCGTGGTGTGGACCGACGGGAAGACGCACCAATTGAATGCGCCTGCGCTAGCCCCCTGTCGGGAATGGCTGGAAACGGTGCTGAACGAACGATGCCTGCGAGTGGAGAGTTGTTCCTTTGTCTCCGCGATGTTCAGCAGGCCGGCGGTGGCCGCGGCCGGCCTGCCGTTGAAGGAGTTTTTTTTGTGGGGAGATGACGTAGAGTTCACCCGGCGCATCGCGCGCCATTTCCGCGCCTATCTGGTGCTGGACAGCATCGCCGTCCACAAAACGCTGCAAAACACGGGCGTCGCTCGAAACCAATTCTCCAACCAGGACCTCCTGAAATTCTGTTACGGCGCGCGCAACGAAATTGCCATGGTACTGATGGAACGCCCAGCTTTTCTGACAAGAATGGTGAGACTGGCTCGCGTATTTCGGTTTTATCTGACGATTACCCCTGGGGTTCGCTCCCGCATCCGCCTGATCGTGTGGATGTTTCGCGGATTCTTCTTTCGCCCGCAGCCAGAAAAGGTTTGAAGTCGGGGGATTCTCGCCCGTTCCGATGCGTTACACCCAGGATCTTGAGGTTGTCACCATGGCGGTCCGTACCGAGGTCCGTCGTGCTGCTGAGGATTGGGGAGCCAGCATTTCTTCCGCCATGCGCATGACCAGACGGAGCAGGGCAATGAGAAAGATCTGTTGCGGCATGTCCACATCGTACGAGCCGAAAACCAGCGCGTAGTTAATCGGAAACCAAGTCAACTGAATCGCCAGGTAAATCGCTACCGGTTGCAGCAGGGTACCACTGCATTTCTTGACACACCGGTATGAGTAGAACGCCGCCGCAATCGACAACACATAGAACAGCGCCAACCCAACAATGCCGACAAACCGAATCGCCGTCAAGGGACCGCTATGGAGGGCTCCGGTCGTTTGGGCCATCTGACCAGCCCCGTGTCGCCTTGCCGAGGTCAAATCCTCCAGGCGGGCGCCGAACCCGTCACCGAACCACCAGTCCTTGATCCAACCCTCTTCGATAGCCGCTCGCCACCATTTGAAGCGGCCTTGCGTGCTCGACTGAACGTCCTGCACAACCCCTTCCTCCCACTTGCCCGGGAGAAACGAAAGCGCGCGCTGGGCCGAGAGCGGCAAGTTGTAAAGACGGCCCTGACCTGCCGCGAAAAAAAGCATCAGCCCCGCGCCAAATATCAAGATCCTCAAGAAATGCGAAAACCCGTGCCGCAACCAGACAGCGAATCCAAACAAAAAGCACGCCGCACCGAACACCCCGCGAAAACCCGAAGCCAGGATACAGATCGCGCCGAGGAGAAATGCATAAAACCGGGGATGAAGCGGGTGGAACAGAGTGAAGGATGGATAATACGCATATAAGGTCGTCAACAGGAGGAGACCAAAGAAGCCCAACTGTCCGAAGCGTACAATCGAAGTCGCTTGCATGGAGTAGGCGCTGAGAACCGCACTTACATCCAAGGCCATATACAAATAGGGAACTCGACCCGGCAGGGAAGGGAAGAGATAAGCGAGGAGATACAACAACGTCACGAAACTGGAGCCGACCAGAATGAACAGCGGTATGCGCGATACGATCTTGATCGAATTCGGCAGCCGCCAGATGACCCAATACCCGATCAGGGCGAGACTGATGGTGAAATACGGTCGGCCTCCTACGTTTTCCGCGCCCAGCGCCCGAATCCCAACCGGATTCAGAACCAGGGTGAAAGCCAGATACGCCATATTGACGGCAAGAATTGCATCCAATGCGTGCCACCGTTGACGCATCGGGTCTCCCGAGACCACGCGATAAACCAAATACGAACAGGTAGCCACCAACACGGACATATCTCGTCCTGACAAAGGCACACTGAACATGGCCGTATAACCGGTGACCGACCAACCCAGCAGGATCAGAACCCACGACAGGCGTTGCAGGCCAATAATCAGGGTGAGCGACAGCCCCACGACGATCGCGAGGTACAAGAAGAACACCTGCTGGGTGCCGATCCAGTACGCAATCACCAAGGACAAGGCCAAACCGGCAGCCAAGGCTGACCACATCGCCAAGATCCCTCTGTCCGGCCCTCCCTTTCTGAGAATACTGTCGAGTCTTTCGAGGCGGTTCACGGTGGCGGGTGTGTTCCTGAACGGTTCTGGGTCATTGTGGTACAGGGTTCGCGGTTGCCAATCCTAAACCCCGTCGAGAGCAGTTGCAAGCCCCGCCCCAACGGGTGTGACTAAAAGTGGCGGTCAAACGATGCTTGGTGGTTTGGTGGCGCCACTCCCAGAGCAGAATACTGCCCGTCAGTTTTGATGATACCGCCTCCACCCGTCGCTGGACTTTTCCAGCGAATTCTCCTACAGTGACGCCCACCAATTGAGATGCGATGCTTACCGATCCCAACCAGCAGGTTGCGTAGTCGTTCGACCATGACGAAACGCTTATGAGAATCGCCATTCTCAGCCCCTATCCGGCCTTTCCTTTCCAGGAAGAATTGGGATGCAGCACTATGTCCTACGAAAACAACGCCACATGGACGGTGGCCCTGGCCTCTCACCTGGCGAAAATCCCCGACACGGAGGTGCATGTCGTCACGGAAGCCGACGACATCCCACACTCCAAAATCATCGTCGCCAATGGGGTCAATCTCCACTTCATCAAGGCCCCCGACAGGTACAAAACGCTGACTTTCTGGCATTACGACCGCCAGCGGCTTCTGCAAGCCGTCGACGAGATCCAACCGGACGTCGTCCACGGACAGGGCATTGAGAACCAGTACGGGTTTGCTGCGGTGACTTCGAAATGGCCTCACGTGCTAACGATTCACGGCATTCCCCGCCTCTCGAACGACGCACGTAAGGTGAACCTATTGAATCGGGAGCGGGTCGTCGAGTTGCTGGCTTTCTCCTGCATCAAGAACGCACGCGATATCGTGGTCATCAATCCGTTTGTGGCGGAGTACCTCCGCTTGGAGAACAGACGGTACCGTCTGTATCCGATCGCGAACGCAGTCGGTCGGCAGTTTTTTGAAGCGGTCCCGCAGGCGCGGGAAACGGCGATGATTCTCGCCACCGGCTACGTCGATCCACTGAAGGCCCACGATGTTTTGCTGCATGCTCTGGCGGTTTTGCGCGGACGAGGAATCCAGGCCCGAGCCGTCATTGCCGGCCCGTTCACCGAGAACAAATATGTTCACGGGCTTCGACAATTTATCAGCGAAGAAAAGCTGGATGTGGAGTTCACGGGTTTCCTGCCGCCCGCGGAGATTCTGTCGCTCATGCAGCGCTGCACAATGCTGGTCCACCCCTCACGACACGAAAGCTCGCCGATGTCCGTCTGCGAAGCGATGGCGGTCGGCACGCCTGTCATTGCCTCTCGGGTTGGAGGTGTGCCTCACCTGGTTTGCGACGGCGTCACGGGCTTGCTTTTCAAATCGGAAAATTTCACGGAGTTGGCCGACAAGATCCAGGTCCTCTTGGAGGACGAATCAACCCGCAACCAACTGGGTGAGAATGCCAGAAAGTACGCACAGGAGCAGCATCATCCCGACCATGTGGCGCAGTTGACGCGGGCGGCCTACGAGCAAATCCTTGCCGGGCAACCACTGGAACAAACCTCTCGGCTGTCTCTGAAGGATATTGTGCGGCGATCTCCCCCCTTGGCCCGTGGGGCGCGGCGACTGACGGCCCTGGTGCCCTTGTCTCTCCGTTTGGGAAAGGCGTTTTGGAAGTGGACGGCGTTTTTCGAGGAAAGTGAACGTTGGCCGGCCGACCGGCTGCGGGAATACCAGTTCCAGCAGTTGAGAACGTTGCTCACCGAATTGCGGCGCACCAGCCCGTTTTATCGCGAGCGTCTCCGCGATGTGGATATCGAGAGGCTCGATTCACTGGAAAAGTTTCGTGCCTGCGTTCCGACGCTGTCTCGCGATGAATTTCGTCAGCGGTTTGCCGAACTGCGCTCCGACGAATTGAGCCGGCAGGCGGTAAAAAAACACCAGACGTCCGGAACGACGGGAAGCGCGCTCCAGTTTTATCACCGGATCGATGACGACGCCCGGGAATGGGCCGCGATCTGTCACCAGTGGAAACGCGTGGGCTACGCCCCGGGCAGTTCGCGGCGGGCCGAATTCCGTGGGTTGACCTCCCCCGGAAAGCTGGTGGAAGTGTTTCCGGAGCAGCACATGATCCGCTGCTCGATCCTGCATCTCCGCGAGGAACATGTCCGGCAGTACGCCGCCGAGATTCGCCGTCATGGAACGAACTTCTACCATGGCTACCCGAGCGCCATCAGCCTGTTGGCCCACGAAATCCTATCCCGAGGCATTGATTTTCCACAGCCGGCTGCGGTCCTGTTGGCGTCGGAGCAAATCTACGGCTGGCAGGTTGCCAAGATCGAGCGCGCTTTTCCCAAGGCCAAGATCTTCGCCCATTATGGTTGCGCGGAGCGCACAGTCCTGGCCGGTTGGTGCGAGCACCGGCGTGAATATCACGTGATGCCGCAGTACTCCATTGTCGAAGTCAATCCCGCCACTACCGAGATCATCGGCACGAATTTGTACAATACACTCAACGGATTCGTGCGCTATCGGATGAGCGACACGGCGCTCCAGGCCGAGCAGGAGGCCTGCCCGGATTGTCACCGCGCCTACAGCCCGCGCCTGATCGAGTTGGGCGGGCGAATGGAAGATTACCTCTACAGCCCGCAACGGGGTTGGATTCCACCCGCGATCGTGACCTATGCATTGAAATCCCTGCAAACCATCCGCGAAATCCAAATCATTCAGAAAGAAAAACAGGCATTGCTGGTCCGCTACTTCGCCCCCGCCGGGAGTTCCGAGACCGCCATCCATGAGGAGCGAAAGGGGGTGGCCGAAGGCTTGGCCCATCTGTTCGGCCAGGATATGCTTTTGCGGTTCGAGCGCACCGACGGGTTCCCCCGGTCAGCCACGGGCAAGTTCCGCTGGATCATCTGCCAACTCGACGAAGCGCGCGAGATCGGGATCGACAGTTTGCGGACATCGTTCCGCCACGGGCAGTGAAACCTATGCCACGAGTCGCTTTTGGAGTCACCACGCCGGAGTACAACAGCCAGCCGCCGTTTCATCCCGACACCGCCTACCCGGAACTGCCTTTCCAAGAGCGCTCCACACAGCCCAACCGTCCCTACCACTTGCTGCGACAATTGTTTTGCCGACTCGGCCTCGACCGCGAGCGCCAGGGCACCCCGGGATGGAATCCGCTGGGCGATTTGATTCAACCGGGCCAGACCGTGCTGCTGAAACCCAATTTCGTCATCAACTTCAATGCGAGCGGCGGCGATCTGTTCGCGGTCATCACGCATCCTTCCATTCTGCGGGCCTTGGTGGACTACGCGTATCTGGCATTGCGCGGCCAGGGGCGGTTGGTGATCGCCGACGCGCCGCAGATGGATTGCAACTGGGGAAAACTGGTGGCCGGCCTGCAACTGGAAATGGTGCGGGAGTTCTATCGGTCACGCTTCCACTTCGATATCGAATTGTATGACTTGCGGGAGTTCGCCGTCATCAATCCGAGCCAACCCGCGTACTCGGGGAACCGCCAGAAGCTGCCCGGCGACCCGAGCGGCAGCGTCCTCGTCAACCTCGGTCGCGACAGCGCCTTTTATGGACAGCCGAGTCATAACTATTACGGCGCCGACTACGATCGCACGGAAACCATTCGCTGCCATCAGGGGGAGACGCATGCCTACACCGTATCCAAAACCGCCCTGGCCGCCGACGTGATCATTTCCGTGCCCAAAATGAAGGTCCACAAGAAGGTCGGTGTGACTTTGAACCTGAAAGGCACGGTCGGCATCACCACGAACAAGAACTGCTTGGTCCACTATCGTATCGGCACGCCGCGGAGTGGCGGCGACCAGTTTCCGGACAATACGCCCCAGACCAGGCGGGGGATCATCAAGGCCCAACGCTGGCTCTTCGATCATGCCCTGGCGCGACAAACGCGCTTCGGAGACGCCATGTACCGTATCGCGCGCACGGGATATCGAGTCTGTCTGCGTCCCTTTCTACCCGGCCCGGCCAATCCGTTTTCTTACGATGGCGGCGACTGGCACGGCAATGACTCCGCCTGGCGCATGGCGGCGGATCTCGCCCAAATCCTTTTCTTCGCCGATGCCCGCGGGAACCTGCAACGGACACCGCAGCGCCGGCTGTTCAGTGTTGTGGACGGCATTATCGGAGGCGAGAATGCCGGTCCGCTGGCGCCGGATGCCAAGCTCGCCGGATGCCTCGTCGCCGGTGCCAACCCCGTGGCCGTGGATCTGGTCACCACCCGGCTGATGGGGTTCGACGTGGCCAAACTCCGTCAATTCAGCCTGATTTCTTCCCCCGCCCGGGATTTCGGCTTGCATTCCCTGTCGGACATCGAAGTGGTGGGTGATGACGGCTCGATCAGCGGATCAGACTTTTTCAGCGGCGCGTATCTGGGCCCTATCTTTGGGTTCAAACCGCATCCGGGTTGGATCGGCCACATCGAACAACCGTCTGGGCCATGAATCCACTGGCAAAGTTCCAGTACCTCGGCCTCGCCCAGACCCTCCGCAAATACCTGCTCAAAACCGAGCGGGCTCTGAACCGGCGCGTCCGCAAACCGCCGCCATTCCCGCAACAGGACGCAGCCATCGATTTGCATCTGACCCTGCTCGGCCACGAATTCGATTTGCATTCGCCCAACCGCTGGCACCGGTCCCCCGATACCGGAAAAACCTGGCCGCTCCTCTATTCCCATGCGATCCCTCTTGATGCTGCCGGCGACGTGAAACTGGTCTGGGAACTTAACCGCCACCAGTTTCTTCCCACTTTGGCGGAAAAAGATCCGGATCTGACACGACGGATCCTACGCGACTGGATCGCACAGAACCCTTACGAATTCGGGATCAACTGGAACAGCGCCCTGGAAGTCGGACTGCGTCTCATTTCGTGGCTGGAAACCTTCGAGAAAGTCCCGTCCATGCGCGAGGAATTCTCGGACTCGCTTGCGCAACATCACCGATTTATCCGGCACCATCTTTCATCCGATTGGATTCCGCGCGGGAACCATCTGGTGGGCGAAGCGGCGGCATTGTCGTTGTCTGAGGGGAAACCGCATCCCTGGCTGGTTCAGGCTGCCACCGAACAGTTTTTCGAATCCGGTGTCCATCGCGAGCAATCGGTCGCCTATCATCGTTTCGTCACGCACCTGTTCGCCCTCGGCGGATTGCCCCAGCCGAAAGCGCTGGCCTACCTGGCTGCGATTCGTCAGCCGGATGGTTCGCTGCCGATGGTCGGCGACAACGACGACGGGCGCGCGTCCAGTCGGCCGCTCGAACTTCCGCCGGCGCCTCTGACTTCGGCGGCGTTCCCCGATGCGGGGCACTATGTGCTCCGTGACGGCGGGAATTATTGCTTCGTTCGCTGCGGGGAATTTGGACTGCCGCCGACCCATTCTCACGGTCACGCCGACCTGCTCAGTCCGGTGTTGTGGCTGCAGGGCAAGCCCATCTTCGTCGATGCCGGCACCTTCACTTACAATGGTGACGCCCGGTGGCGCCGGCACTTCCGTTCGGCCCACGCCCACAACGTGGTCACCGTGGACGAGCGCGATTACGCGGAACAGACCGGAACCTTTTCCTGGAGCCACCCGCCCCGGGGTATTTGCGAATCCTGGACGGGCCGCGAGTTTTGTGGCTCTCACGATGCCTACCGCGACCTTGGCATCACCGTGCGCCGCCGCTTCGCGTATTCCGACGGCGCCTTCACCATCACCGACACCGTCGAAGGCTCAGGACAACATCGGTTACGTTGGCGATTCCACCTGCATCCCGATCTCAAGATCACCCGCTGCGGCGCCGACGGTTTCGAGTTAGGAGGCAACCATGTTCTGGAGGTGCATGCACCGTGGAGGGCGAGCCTCCCGGCGAGCCGAATCGGGGGCGGCTCGGCAGGAGCCTCGCCCTCCAATTCGCGAATTATTCCGGCCAAGCTGTCCGTAGGCCAGGGTTGGCATTCCCCGTCGTATGGCCAGCGGATTGCCGTAAAGGTTTGCGAGATTTCACTGGACGCCGCGTTACCGGTAACCGCAGAATTCAAGCTTCGATGAAGCGCGTCCTGATTGTTTCCTACTTCTTTCCGCCCGTCACCAACATGGGCAGCCACCGTATGCTGCGGTTCGTGCGGCATCTCCGCGAGTTTGGATGGGAACCAGTCGTGCTTACGGGGAAACTGACGAGTGGTCCCCAGTGCGATCTCCGGCTGCTCGAAAAAGTGCCCACCGATATTCATGTCGAACGGGTCGACAGCATGGACTTGACAGAATTGTGGGCGAAGCTGGCACGGCGAAGGGAGGGCGCGCCCACGGCCAACGCCGACAAGTCCGCCCCGATCAAGACGCAGGGGCTCACGACCTTCTTGAACCGGTGGGTGATGATTCCCGACAAATGTTTCCCGTGGATTCGGCCCGCCGCCCGGGCCGGAGAGCGTCTGATTCGCGAGAAGAACATCCAGGCGATCTTCTCGACCGCCGATCCTCTCAGCGACCATCTGGTGGCGTTGCGGTTGGCGCGGCGTACCGGCCTGCCATGGCTGGCGGAGTTTCGCGATTTGTGGCTGGGGAGTCCCTATTTTGCCCGGTCGCATCCCACACCCGTTCATCGCGCGATCCACGCCCGCCTGGAGAGGCAGGTCGTCGCCGGAGCGGACACGGTGGCGTGCTTGAGCGAGGGAATCCGACGGTATTTCGCCTCGGTTTATCCGAAGTGCCGGACGCGCATGCTCTACAACTGCTTTGATCCCGAGGAATATGAACCGGCGTCACCACCACCGTCGGAGAAGTTCACCATTCTCTACGCCGGGGCATTGTATAGTTCCCGATCCCCAGAACCGTTCTTCGCCGGCTGGGCGCGGTTTCTGGCCAAACACGGACTGGGGCAGCACGCAGCGGAGTTTGTAATTCTCGGAGGCTCACCGGACCTGGATTTGGCCGCCATGGCGAAGCGCCATGGGATCGAGTCATCGGTCCACCTGGCGGGACGTGTGCCGCACACCGAGTCGTTGCGGCGCATGCAAAGCGCCACGGCGCTGTTGGCCGTGCAGTCGCCGGAAGACGATGTGCACGTACCGGGAAAATTGTTTGAGTACATTGGGGCGCGTCGCCCCATCTTCGCCATGTCACGTCCCTGCGAAACGGCGGATTTGATCGTGCGCAACAACCTCGGGTGGGTGGCTGATCCCGAGGAGGCCTCGGTGGCGGAAAAACTGGCCGAGGCGTATGCGGCGTGGCAGGCGCGAGGTCATGCAGGACTGGCTCTGCAGTTGGCAGATCAGTTCGGGATTCAAGAGAGAACGCGCCAACTCGTGGACCTGCTGGAGGAAATCTGCAACCGCAAATGAACCCGCCCCGCCTACGAATTCTGATGTTTGGCTACTTGCCTCCGCCGGTATTCGGACCGAGCGTGTCGTACCAGGCGCTGATGCGCTCGGAGTTTGCACGACATTTCGAAGTGACCTTCATCAACCTGAGCGTCGTCAACAGCGTGCACGAACTGGAGGTCTTCCGGATTGGAAAATTGCTGAAGTTCGCCGGCTTCGCTGGCCGGGAACTGGGGCACCTGCTGCGGCGTCGCTTTGATTTTTGCTGTTATCCGATTTCGCTGTCGAAGAATGCGTTCCTCAAGGACGCGTTGCTGCTGCAGTTGGCGCGGGCCTTTGCGGTGCCGACCGTGATTTACGCCCAGGGAACCGGTTTGGGAGCCTTTCGGGAAAAGCTTTCGCCCCGGATGCAAGGGCTGTTCGACGCGACGATCCGGAACGCCGCCGGCGCCATCGTCATGGCGGAGGCGTTGCGATCCGATTTTGACGGGCTGTTGCCCGCGGATCGGGTGTTTGTGGTCTGGCATGGCATCGAGCCGGCGGGATGGCCGTTTCCCGATCGAAAAAATAGGGCGTCGCTGACGATGCTTTCGCTCGGGTTGTTGAGGCGCGAGAAGGGAACCTTCGATTTGTTGAAGGCGATGCCGTTGGTGCTGGCCAAGAGGCCGGAGATAAAACTGGTTCTGGCGGGCCAGTGGTGGCGTCCGGATCAGCAATCCGACGCGGAAATCTTTATCCGCGAAAACAATCTGGCGGGCTCGGTGAAATTCGTCGGACCCGTGGCTGGAGCAACAAAATGGCAACAGCTTTGCGATGCGGACATTTTCGTTTTTCCGAGTCACACCAGGGCGGAAGCATTCGGCATGGTCCTGCTGGAGGCGATGCAGGCCGGCTTGCCTATTGTAGCCACACGGGGCGGGGCGCGTAGTGAGATGATCGCCGATGGCGTGAACGGCCTGCTGGCGGCGGACCAAGACCCGGCGGATCTGGCGGCCAAAATCCTGCAATTGGCTGACGACGACGCGTTGCGCGAGCGAATGGCACAGGCCAATCGCGAGAAGTTCGCCCGTGAGTTCACGCACGAGCAGTACGGGCGGCGAATGATTGGCGCATTTGAGACGCTGGCGGCGCGCGGCCGGCAACGGACGACCCGATGAGCCGCCTGAGGATTTTACTGGTGGGTTATCTGCCGCCGCCCTGGTTCGGACCGAGTGTGACGTACCGGGCGTTGATGCACTCGGAATTCCCGCGACGAGTTGACGTGACGTTCCTCAACATCAGCGTTGCCGAAAGCATCAGCGACCTGGAGAGTGTTCGACCGGGCAAGCTGGTACTGATGGCGAAATTCCTGCTGGTAGAGGCGTGGTACCTCCTGACACGACGGTTTGATTTCGTTTGCTGCCCGATCTCGGTCAACAGGAACGCATTTCTGAAGGATGCGCTGCTGCTCGGGTTGGCCCGGTTGTTCCGCGTACCGACCGTGTTGTATGCCCACGGCAACAACATCCCCGATTTCCACGATCGTTCTTCGCCGCGGATCCGGCGGTGGATCGAGCGCACCATCCAGGGGGTCGCCGGGGCCATCGTGCTCGGCGAAAGCCTCCGGTTTAATTTCGACCGATGGCTGCCGCCGGAGAAGATCCTTGTGGTCCCGACCGGTATCGAACCACAGGCCGCTGTGCCATCGGCGGGAAAGAACCCAGCGGTCATCACCGTGGCCTATTTGGGAAACCTTGTTGGCGTCAAAGGCGCATTCGTAACGCTGGAAGCAGCGGCTGTCCTGGCTGCCCGCCACCGCCCGGATATCCGCTTTGAGTTTGGCGGACCGTGGTTTCTTGAGCATGAGGAGCGGGCAGCCCGCGAATTCGTCGCGAAGAATGGGCTGGAAAAGTCCGTTGCGTTCCTTGGTCCACTGACCAACGAGGCGAAATGGACGCTGCTCTCGGGCGCGGATATGCTGGTGTTTCCGACCTTTTACTACAATGAAACGATGGGTTTGGTGTTGTTGGAGGCCATGCAGGCGGGTCTGCCCGTGATCGCCACGCGCCGTGGTTCGATTCCGGAGATCATTCAGGATGGCGTCAACGGATTCCTCGTCGAGGAACAGAATGCCGCCGACCTGGCCGACAAAATCTTGCGTCTGGCCGACGATGCCGCCTTGCGCGAACGAATGGGCCAAACGAACCAGCAGCGGTTCGCCGAGTACTACACACATGAGCAATACGGAAAACGCATGATCGCCGTGTTTGAAACGTTGGCCAGGCAACGCGGGGGGCAGACGAAGGGGTTCGCCCATGTCTGAGCGGCTGCGATCGGTGGCCTGGATGCTGTTACTGGTCGTGGCCGTCGCCGGCTTCTTTCACGAGTGTTTGTTCCAGGGGTACTCGCTGGTGCCGACTACGCGCTCAGGGCGGTATTCCTCCCTGCGGGTGTCCATCAAGTGGAATTCTATTATGCGCCGCTGGCCTTTCTGGTGGGAGCTTTCATCAGCGCCATGACGATGGGCGTCGTCCTCCTGATCCTGTCATGGAGAGGCTGGAAACGTTTGAAATCGTGATCCAGTTACAAGGTGTGGACGTTTTTATGGCTCTTCGGCTGTTCGCCTGCCGCTCCACAGCGCGTACGAACCGCCCGCCAGCGCGGTCAGCAACAAATCGACCGGCATCCGATACCGCAAGTAGGGTTCCTCACTCACAAAAGTGCCGGATGCGAATACGGCAATAACCACCAGCGCGACGAACTGGCCAGCCGGATCGTGGCGCAACTGCCACAGACAGTAAAATCCTGCAGGAAAAACCAGCAGCCAAATCAGCGTCGAGATCAGCCGGTTGCGGGGCGACATTTCCCCGGTGTACGGCCCGAATTCCGTTCGCAGCCGCGCCAAACACACCTGCGCATAGCTTCCGGGGTTCTCCCGGATCCAGAGCAATGTGGCCCGCAACTCATTCTGCCCGCTTCGGGCGAGGTAGGCCTCGTGGCGGTCGCGTTCGTCCGCGGTCATCTTCCACGTCGACCACTGGTTCTCGGGTCGCCATTCCCACAGATCCCAGGGACGCATCCGCTCGTAGTACGGATTGTTCGACAGCCAGAAAATGGCGCCCCGGTCTCCGGCGCGACCGAGTTCAATCCCGCTGCCGGCCATGTTCGAGAACGTGACCAGGAATTTAAGCGCGACAAACAATGTGATCGCCCAAAATCCCAGAAACGATCTGCGCCAGAGCAAGAGCCAACTCGCACCCGCGAGCGCCACCGTAAAGAACGTCGAAGAAGTATAGGTGCCCAGCACCAAGCCCAGCACGATCCACAGCGGCGACCGGCGATCCTTCCAGCGTGCCAGGCCCCAGAACGCCAGCGCGGTGAACAGCAGCGTCAGCACCAACGGGGTCACGTAGCCGACATACATCGCAACGCGAAGATTCACCAAATACAGAGTCGCAACGATGGCTCGTATAAACTTGCGGCCGCCAAGCAGCCGGCCCGCGGCCGAGGCGAAAATGAAACCTGTCAGCCCGCTCAAAACGGCCTGCGCAACGACGAGGGGCAGCAACCGGACACCGCCCAGGGCATAGCAGGCTGCCACAAAGTAGGAGTACACCGCCGTACGCAGAACCAGCGTGCCCTGGCGGCTGTAGGGCAACCCGCGCCGCAGAATCGATAGGGCGGTGCGATTGATATACGTTGAATCCAACTCGGAGTCGGTGTTCCAACCCGGGAAACCTTGCAAATACGCTTCACCGCGCGCCGAGGACAAACGACCCAAGAGCTGCGGCGACAAACGGGTCGCGTAAACAAAACCGAAAAGTCCGTGGACGAGGACGGTCACGGCGAACAGCGCCAACAAAATGCGGCATTCGAGGCGGGATGGCCGCGCGATCCTGGTTGTTGGGGTTTCCGTCACGAGAAAACCGGCCGCGTATCGATGTCAGACACGGCCCTGGTCGACGACCGTGGCTTGACAAACGCGTTCATGCGTTGCTTTGTAGCTGGCGGCAGAATGCACAGCAAGGCATTTGTTGGGATCTCAGGAAGGAACGCTTGAAGGTTGACAGACAGGGCATGATTCCCGTTTCTTATCCGTGCGGGCAAGCAACCCGCCCTGTTGAGAGAAGAAAATGAGCACTCCGCTATCGAGGCAACAACCCAGCGCTCCGCAGCGTTATGCGCAGGGTTCCTGGATTTATCTGCAGCAGTTGCGCCGCTCTCAATGGGAGTTGGCCGAAGAACTTCGAGAGGAGCAACTGGGACGATTGCAGTTGCTGCTGCGCGAGGCGGCGGAACACGTGCCCTACTACAAGGCGCTGTTTCACACACTGGGGGCCGCCCCCGACGACTTTCGTGAATTGTCCGACCTCGCGCGCCTGCCTGTCCTCGACAGAATGACCGTGCGGGAACGGTTCAGCGATTTTGTCAATCCACGCCATAATCCCCGTCGCGTATTTGAAGATCACACCAGTGGTTCCACCGGGGTTCCCTTGCGATTCCTCCTCACCCTCGAGCAGAAGGCGTACGAAATGGCGTACTCGATCCGGTTCTGGCGCTGGGCAGGATATCGAACGGGAGCGCGGATCGCCGCCTTCCGCCATTACATCCCGCCGACGGAATCGGATCCCCTCTGGAAACGCGACCGCGGGACCAACATGCTCTTCTTCAGCGTGTACGACATGAAGCCCGCCAACCTGCGCGCTTATGTCGAAGAGTTCAACCGGTTCCAACCGGAGTTTGTCCGCGGATATCCCTCTTCGATCTACATCTTTGCGCAGTTCGCCTCCAGCGAGGGATTGCGCGTGCACCGGCCGCATGCCGTGCTGAGTTCCAGCGAGACGCTCTCGCCCGAAATGCGCTCCGTCATCGAGCAGACGTTACAGTGTCCTGTTTACGACTGGTGGGGCAGCAACGAACGAATCGCCACCGCCTGCCAGTGCGAGCAACGCGGCCTGTATCATATCAACGCGGAAGGAGGCATCCTGGAATTCCTGCCGCAGCAGGATGCCTCGGGAGCCACCGTGTATCGGATCATCGGCACGGGCCTGGTCAATCACGCCATGCCGCTGATCCGCTATGACCTGGGCGATCTCGCCATCCCGGCCACCAAAGCCTGTCCGTGCGGCCGCGGGCTGCCGGGCATCGAACGGATCCTGGGTCGCGTCAACGATCTCATCGTTACGGGCGACCAGAAATTCATTCCCTCCGTTCGCTTCTATACCCTGTTCGAAACCTATGAGAAAATTCGCCAGTTCCAGGTCGTGCAGACCGCCCCCGACTCCGTCACGGCGCGGCTGGTCCGGGCCCGCGAACTGAATGAAGCGGAGCTGGTCGGCCTTCGTCAAAAGCTCAATCACTTCCTCGGCGACCGCGTGGCCATCGAGTTTGAGTTCGTTGAGGAGATCAAGCCGGAGGCGAGCGGCAAGATCCGCAACGTCGTCTCGCTGGTGAAACGATGAACTGCCGGATTTGCGGCCAGCCCACCCCGGCTGGGTTTTTGAAACGCGGCTACGAAGTGCGGCGCTGCCGACAATGCGGTTACCTCTGGATGGTGGCGAACGGGGAAACGCCACCCGTGGATTACTCCAAACTTTATGGCGAAACCTATTACGGCGGCGGGGAAGGGTTGCCCGACGGCATCTCGCGTTACGATCTTTCGGACATTCTTGAAAGCAAGATGCCCCAGGCCCGAGCCGCCGTGCAGTTGGTCCGACAGTTCAAGCAGGGAGGACGACTGCTGGATATCGGTTGTTCCGCCGGCGTGTTCGTCAAAGCCGCCCGAGACGCCGGTTTCGACGCCAGCGGCATCGACGTGTCGGAGGTGGCCGTGCGGTTTGCCCGGGAACAGCTCGGAGTCGAGGCCCGCGCGACAACGTTGGAGGCTGCGGACTTTGGCGCAGGATCATTCGACGCGATCACGATGTGGGACGTGCTGGAACACTTTGAAGATCCATGGCGCGCGTTGCAGACCATGGACGAATGGCTCGCGCCGGGTGGTGTTCTGGCACTGCGGACGCCCAATACCCGGTGTTTGCGCACGCGGTTGTGCGGATATCCTGCCTGGGACATGATCTCGCCGCCCGAACACTATCACCTGTTCGCGCGGCAGAGCCTGACGATGTTCCTCAACCAATTCGATTTTAGCGTGGTCCACCTGGCGACCGTGCACTCGGATTGGATTTACTACCGGCGGGTCCCGGCCTGGAAAAAATTCCCCTTTCACCTCTCCGGCGCCGTCGGATGGGGAGGCGATCTGGTGGCCATTGCCCGACGACACGTATGATTCGCGCCGACTTCCATTGTCACACCCGGTACTCGCACGACTGCTTTGCCTCGGTCCCAAAGGTGCTGGACATGGCCCGGCGCCGCGAACTGACGCACCTGGCCATCACCGACCACGATGCCATCGAGGGCGCGCAACGGGCACGCGATCGGGCGGAGGGCATCGAAATCATCGTCGGCTGCGAGGTCTCGCTCGAAGGCGGAGCCCATTTGATCGGACTCTTCCTGGAACGCCAGCCAACAGCCCGCACCGCCAGGGAACTGATCGACGAAATCCACTCGCAAGACGGCTTCGTGGTGCTGCCGCATCCGTTCCAACCCGTTGCCGGAATCTTTCACCAGGGCGTAGACGAAGGATTGTTGTCGCTTGTGGACGCGATAGAAGTCTGCAACGGTTTCGAACCGCCGGAGCGCAACGAACAGGCACTGGCATTGGCCCGCTTCCGAAAATTGCCGGCCCTGGTGGGCAGCGATGCGCATTATGTGGCCGACATCGGCCGGGCCTGCGTGCTGTTTCCCGAGGCGAGCGGCGCGCTCACTCCGGAAATTCTGCGCGTCGCGCCGCGAAAACTGTTCGGCCCGGCCCGGGACCTGTCGGCCTTGCACATGGCCGATTCCCGGTTCCGCGCGAACACGGCACGAAGTTTGCGGCAGGCGGTACCAAAACCCTTGCGGAAGCTGGCCAAACGTGCTAACTGGCTACGCTTCCAACGTCAGATCAGCAATCTGTGCGGAGAACCATTGCGAAAGGAAATTCTGCTGTGAGCGGATTCGATGCCCAGAAGTTCCTCCCCGAACACCTGGCCGGACTGAAAGGCTATGCGGCGCGTCCGCCGGTGCCGTTCTCGCCGGGCGTGCTCAAGCTCGATCTCAATGAATGCCTCGCCCCGCCGTCTCCCCGCGTGCGCCAGGCCCTGCAGGCGGCGGCGAACGACACGACGGCCCTGAATTGGTACCCCGACCCGACCTGCCGGCAGCTTCGCGAGGCCATCGGCCGCTATCTGAAGATCGCCCCGCAGTCGGTGCTGGTCACCAATGGTTCCAACATGGCGATGGAAGCCTTTGCGCGCACGTTCCTCAGCAAAGGCGATCACGCGCTGATCGTCTCCCCCGTGTACGACATTTTCCGCGAGCAATGCTGCTTTCAACAGGCTCGCGTCGAGCCTTTCTACTTCGCCGATCCGTTCGCGCCGGACTTCAACGAACTCCTCGCCCGCCCCGAAACGCCGAAGGTCATCTACCTGGCCAATCCCAACAACCCCACCGGCGTCGGTCACCGCCGCGAGGACCTGGATCGGCTCCTTCATCAACGTCGTGACACTCTGGTGGTAGTCGATGAGGCGTATAACGAGTTTTACGGAACCAGTTGCGTAGACCTGGTGGAACGCCATCCGCATCTGCTGGTGCTCCGTTCGTTCTCGAAAGCCTTTTCGCTGGCAGGAATGCGATGCGGCTACGTCGTCGCGCAGCCCGGTGTGCTCGCGCTGATGCAACGGCTGCTGGCGCCCTGGGCGGTCGGCGCGCTGACACAGGTCGCAGCGACTGCGGCACTCGAGGACCTCACGGCGATGCGGGCGTTCGTGGCAGAATGCGCAACGTCTCGGAAGCTCGTCGTGGAGGGTCTGCGCAAGCTGGGCTTTGTGGCCCGGGATACGCATGCCAACTTCGTTCTCTGGCAGGTGCGTAACCCGTCAAAAGTCGTCCAACAGCTTGCCGACCGCAACGTGTACGTGAGCAACAAAGCCACGCTGCCGCAGATGGAGGGTTATCTGCGCGTCACCGTCGGCCTGCGGGCCCAGGCAGATCAGTTTCTGGAGATTGTCACGGAACTATGTGCGCAATTCTCGGATTGATCTCTCGCCAGCCCGTTGCCGAAGCGGTGTTCCGTCGCGCCCTGAACACGATGGCGCACCGGGGCCCCGACGACGAGGGAATCGAACACGTTGGCGATGCCTGGCTCGGCCACAAACGGTTGAGCATCCTGGACCTCTCCCCGCGCGGCCACCAACCGATGACCGAGCCGTCCCGGCGGTTTTGGATCGTGTTCAACGGGGAGATCTACAATTTTCTCGAGGTGCGCCGGGAACTGGAACAGCGCGGCATCACGTTTCAGTCCGACTGCGACACCGAGATCATCCTGCGGGCCTATGAGACGTGGGGCGACGCGTGTCTCGAACGGCTCAACGGCATGTTCGCCTTCGCCATCTGGGACGCCCAGGAGCGGACGCTGTTCGCCGCGCGCGACCGCCTCGGGGTCAAACCCTTTTACTACATCGAGACGCCGAACGGTCTCGCGTTCGCCTCGGAGGTGAAAGCGCTGCTGCAACTCCCCGGCGTGCCCCGCGAGTTCAACCGCGCGGCCCTTCCGAAATACCTCGCGTTTCTGTGGGTGCCGGACCCCGACACCTTGTTTCGCGGAGTGAAGAAACTCCCGCCCGGCCACAAGCTCACCTGGCGCGAGGGCCAATTGCGGGTCGAGGAATGGTGGGACGTGGCGCAGATCGTCACCAGCCCGGCACCCGCCTGGGCAGCCGAGCGCGATGTGGCCCGGCTCCTGGGCGAGTCGGTGCATGACCGGCTCATCAGCGACGTCCCGCTCGGAGTGTTTCTCAGCGGCGGGCTGGATTCCAGCACGATTCTCGCGATGGCCCGGCAACATACCCGGGACCCCATCATTACGTTCACCGTCGGCTTCCGTCCTCAGGACCTGGCGCTCGACATCATTCCCGACGACGTGCGTTACGCGCGGCTGATGGCGGAGCAAACGCAACCGCTCGATTACAACGAGATTGAGCTGGAACCGTCCGGCTTCGAGTACTGGCCGAAACTGGTGTGGCACCTCGACGAACCGCTCCCCGACCCGGCGGCGATCTCGACCTACCTGATCTGCCGCGCCGCCAAACGCAAGGCCACGGTCATGCTGATGGGCGTGGGGGGGGAGGAATTGTTTGGCGGTTACCCGCGTCATCTCGCGACCAAACTGGCCATCCAGTACCGCCGGCTGCCCGTCGACCTGCGCGGCGCATTCGAGAAAGACGTGTCCCGGCGACAAATCGCCAGCGCCGACCGGATGTCGCCGCGGCTGCGAAACCTGAAGAAGTTTATCCGTAGCGCCCGGTTTCCATTTGAGAAGTCGTACCTTGGTTTCTCGTCCTACTACATGCCGGAGGAGCTCGAGCCGCTGTTGGGTCGCCGCGTGGAATACGAGGAGGTGTACGACCAGCATCTGGGTTACCTGAAACGGGCCGCCGGGATGGAATCGCTCAACCGCATCCTGTACCTCGATCTCAAGACTTTCCTGCCCTGCCTCAACCTTGCCTATGCGGATAAATGCAGCATGGCTGCCTCCGTCGAAGTGCGCGAGCCGTTGTTGGACTACCGCCTCGTGGAACGCGTGATGGCAATGCCTGCAAAGTACAAGATTCGCGGACGACAACAGAAGTACGTTTACAAGCGCGCGGTTGCCCCCTGGGTGCCGCACTCGATTATCTCCCGTCAGAAGGCAGGCTTCAGCGGCCCGGTGCGGGCATGGATCAAGAAGGACTACTGCGGGCCGGTGCATGATATGCTGTTCGGGAAACGCTTCCGCGATCGCGGACTGTTTGACGCCGAGACTGTGAAAATGATTTATGACGCGAACCAACAGGGTTACGAAGATTACGGCCTGCGTCTTTGGGCGCTGGTCACGCTGGAACTTTGGTTCCAGACCTTTATCGACCGCAACGGGGAGGCTCCTCTCTCATGAAACAGCTTGTCCAGGATTTTAAGACGGGAGAAATCAGGCTCGTGGACGTGCCGGCACCGGTCGCGGCGCCGGGATGTTTGCTGGTGGGCAACGCGTTTTCGCTGGTCAGCGCGGGCACCGAACGCGCCACCGTCAGCCTCGCCCAGCAGTCGCTCGTCGGCAAGGCGCGGTCACGACCCGATCTCGTCCGCCAGGTTCTCGCCACCGTCAAACGCGAAGGCCTCGGGGCCACCATCCGCAAGGTCCAATCACGCCTCGACCAGTGGAAGATGCTCGGCTATTCCACCGCCGGGACGGTGTTGGAAGCGGGGGATGGAGTTTCTGGGTTTGGGGTCGGTGATCTCGTGGCGTGCGCGGGACAGGATTATGCCAGTCATGCGGAAGTCGTGTGCGTGCCCCAGAACCTGTGTGCCCGGGTACCCGACGGGGTGGAACTGACCCAGGCCGCATTCACCACGCTCGGCGCCATCGCGATGCAAGGGGTGCGCCAGGCGGATAACCGCCTCGGCGAAACAGTCGCGATCATCGGCCTGGGATTGGTCGGACAGTTGGCCATGCAGCTTGCGAAAGCGGCGGGCTGCCGCGTGCTCGGCATCGATGTGAACGAAGCGGCCTGCGAACTGGCCAAACAATGCGGCTGCGACGAGGTCGCCGTCATTCCGCGCGATGATGTGCCCCGCCTGGCAGCGGGGCTGACGAACGATTTTGGAGTGGACGCAGCCATCATCACGGCGTCAGCAGAAACAAACGAGCCCATCAAATTGGCAGCGAAGATTTGTCGCGACCGCGGGCGGGTCGTCATGGTCGGCGTGACAGGGATGGAAGTGCCTCGCGACCTGTTTTATCACAAGGAACTCGATTTCCGATTCTCCCGCAGTTACGGACCCGGCCGCTACGACCCGCTGTATGAGGAGAAAGGATTGGATTATCCGATCGGCTACGTGCGCTGGACCGAACAACGCAACATGGAGGCGTTCCTCCAGTTGCTGGCCTCCAGGCGCATCGATGTCGCGCCGTTGATCACCCACACGTTTCCCGTGAACGAGGCACCCAGGGCTTATGAACTGATCACGGGGAAAACGGGCCAGCGGTTCGTCGGCGTCCTGATCGGGTACAAGGCGGAGGAGGCAGGGCGAAAGGCGAAAGGCGAGACACACCGACGCTCGACGCTCGACGCTCCACGATCCGCCGTCGTTCTCGGCGTGATCGGCGCGGGGAATTACGCCCAGGGCGTGTTGCTGCCGCAGTTCAAGGCCAATGCCGACGTGACGCTGCACACCGTGTGCACCGCGACAGGCGTGAAAGCGGAAAAAGCGCGGGAGAAATTCGGATTCAACTCCTGCACGACCGATTGGCGCGAGGTCGTGGCCGACAAGTCCGTCAACACCGTGCTGGTGGCCACGCGGCACGATCTCCACGCAACCATTGTGTGCGAGGCGTTGCGGGCGGGCAAGACGGTGTTCTGCGAAAAACCGCTCTGCCTGAATGGCGAGCAATTGGATGAAATCGTGAAGGCAATCGACGAATCAGCCAACGCCCGGTTGATGGTCGGGTTCAATCGCAGGTTCGCACCGTTCGCCCAAAAAGCGCGCGAGGTTCCCGGGCCCCTGGTGATGCGCTACCGGGTGAGCGTCGCCCCGTTGCCGCACGGGCATTGGGCTGCCGATCCGGATACAGGTGGCGGACGGATTCTCGGCGAGGTGTGCCATTTTGTTGATTTCCTCCAATTCGTTGCCAAAGCGCGGCCGGTGTCGGTGTTCGCACAGGGGTTTGGCGGGGAGAACGTGCAGGTGTCGATGCGGTTTGCCGATGGATCGGTCGGCGCGGTCGACTATTTCAACGTGGCCGATGCCTCGCTGGGCAAGGAATACTTCGAAGCGTTCGGCGGCGGGAAAACCCTGCTCGTGGACGATTTCCGCGACAAGGGACAACCGGAAGAAGTCCGGCGGTTTGTGGACGCGGTGAAGAAGGGTGGCCCGATGCCGATCCCGCTGGAGGAGATCCTCGCCAGCACTCGGGCGACGTTTGCCATCCTGAAGTCCATACAGACCGGCCGCCTTGTGGAGCTTTGACCTGACTCAACTTTCTCGCGCCATTACTTGCGCCCAAGACTCGTCATCGCGAAATTGAGCGCCCAGAACCCATGAAAACCCTCACCGGAACATTTACTTCCATCTCCGGCTTCATGTTTCAAAGAGAGAGATGCTTCGACAAGCTCAGCATGACAGACGGGAAGTGAAGGTCTCACGGCGTGGTTCCTTTGAAGGCGATCATGCGATCGGTTGACATCTTGGCTGCCAGTCCATACTGTACGAGCATGAGTGGAGTTCAATTCCTCGTTGATGACCGGGGGCACAAGACTGCCGCCGTCATTGACCTGAAAAAACACGCCGATGTGTGGGAGGATTTTTACGATGTCCTGCTGGCGCGTCGGCGCGCCCATGAACCGCGCGAGTCCCTGGCATCCGTGAAACGGCGCTTGATTCGTTCGGGGAAACTCCGTGGCTGAGTACGCAGTCACCTTCAGTCGCTCGGCCCGCAAAGAACTGGAGAAATTCCCGGCTCAGTTGGTGGAACGTATCTTCCCAAAGATCGAGTCATTGGCTCTCCAACCCCGCCCCGCTGGGTGCAAGAAGCTTAAAGGCGCGCAGAACCTCTGGCGGATTCGCATCGGCGATTACCGGGTAGTTTATTCGGTGAACGATTCGAGTCGGACGGTGGACGTTACCGCAGTACGCCATCGGAGCGAGGCCTACCGAGACTGAAGACCACCACCTTTCTGAAGGGTTGATTCGCAATTTGCCGAAAGCATCGTCTCGCAACCACGCTATCGCCATGGTTCGATCCTGAGCTTGATCATAGACGGAGTTCTCTGGTGTAGAGGCCGCTGTCCCCAGCGGCAAATCCCCCCAATCAGCCGCCGGGCCTTCGCCGCGACGGAGCGGCTCCGTCCGCGCAGGCGGGACGGCGGCCTCTACAACGAATGCTCCGTTGACTTCCCGCAGATGCGGATTAGATTCATAGGTATGACGATTTTGGAAGGCTTGGTGGCGGAGCATCGGGTGTTCTTGATGGTCTTTGACCAGATTGAACAGGCTTTGCCCGGCGTCAAAACGCGGGAGGAAATCACGCTGGTCTGCCGGATTCTGGCCGGACTGCTCCACAACCACGGCGAAGAGGAAAACGACCTGGCCTATATCGCGTTGGATCATATCTTGAAGGATCATAACCAGCACGCCCGTCTGTATCATGACCACCAGGAAATCGACGGGCTCCTGAAGGCCGTGGAAAAGACCAAAGACCTCGCGGAAGCCCGCGCTCGGCTGAAGGCAGCCCTGGATGCCTGTCGCGCTCACTTCAACGAGGAAGAACGCCTCGTGTTCCCCCTGATCGAGAAAGCGCTTCAACAGGAGACGCTGCAGGTATTGGGAAGGGTATGGAAATCGTCTCCGTATCCATCGCGACAACCGTCAAACGTCATAGCCTGATCGTTGAGAAAGCATCGTCTCTCTGATGTAGTGGCCGCTGTCCCCAGCGGCAGATTCCACCCAACCAGCCGCCGAGACGGCGGCCTCTACAGCGATCCACCGCCGACGAGTCATTGACCCGCGTGCGGCGAACGCGTATAACCGGCCCCGGCAGGCGATACGGATGAGCTTTGCGATTGAAACCATCGGATTGACCCGGAACTTCGGCACGGTCTGCGCGGTGAACGCGATCGACCTGCGCGTCGAAGCCGGAACGTTTTACGGATTTCTCGGCCCGAACGGCGCCGGCAAATCGACCACCATCAAGATGCTCACCGGCCTGCTGGCGCCATCGGCGGGCGCGATGCACATCCTGGGGGAGGACCTGAGCCGGCCGGACCGCGCGCTCGAGGTGAAGCGCCGCGTGGGTGTCGTGCCGGAAAACCTCGGCCTGTTCGAGAACCTCACGGGGCGCGAGTACCTGACGTTTATCGGGCGGATGTATCTCCTGCCGCCCGACACGGTCCGCAAACGCACCGGCGAACTCCTCGCCATGATGGGCATCGAGAACGAAGAGAAGAAGCTCACGCTCGAATACTCGCACGGCATGAGGAAGAAACTGGCGCTGGCGGCGGCGCTCATACCGGATCCGGAAATCCTTTTCCTGGATGAACCGTTCGAGGGCGTGGACGCGGTGGCTTCGCGGGTGTTGCGCGACACGTTGAAACGCTGCGTCGAGCGCGGGGCAACGGTTTTCCTGACTTCGCACGTTCTGGAAATCGTCGATAAACTCTGCACGCACGTCGGCATCATTGCCCAGGGCAAGCTGGTACATCAGGAGTCCATGGCCGCGATCCGGATCAATGGTTCGATCGAGGAACGCTTCCTGCAGGTGGTCGGCGCGGATCAGATCGAGCGCCAGAAATTGAGCTGGCTCGAAGGCGAAGCGTGAACTGGGAACAGGTCAAAACCATTCTGTGGCTGCGGTGGCGGCTGACGCGAAACCGGTTTGCCCGGGGCGGTCCGATCAACGCCGCGCTGTCCGTTTTCCTGCTGGCCGGGGTGCTGCTGGCCGGCGTCGGTCTGGGATTCGGCGGTGTCGCGCTCGGCGCGTTTGTGGTTGCAAAATCACCGCCACCGGCGCAGTTGCTGGTCTGGGATATCGCGATTGCTTGTTTCCTGGTTTTCTGGTTGGGCGGGTTGATGATCGAAATCCAGCGTTCCGAGAGCCTTGACATCACGAAGCTGCTTCACCTGCCGGTCACGCTGCCACAGGTGTTCGTCTTCAACTACGCGGTCTCGCACTTCACGCCAAGCATCGTGGTCCTTGTGCCGGGCATGTTGGGGCTGTGCGTGGGGCTGACGCTGGGCGCCGGGCCGGCGATGGCGCTGATGGTTCCGCTGGTGTTGAGCTTTCTTTTCATGGTCACGGCATGGACCTACTGCCTGCGCGGCTGGCTGGCGGCGCTGATGATCAACAAACGCCGCCGCCGCGCCGTCATTGTCTGGATTACGGTCATCTTCGTGCTCCTGGCACAGCTTCCGAATCTTGTATTCAACTCCCGACGTTTCACCGGGAACCGAAGGTCCAAACAGGAGCAGCGACAGCCACGACCACCCGCGACAACGAAGCGCGGCGAATTTGAGTTGCCGGAATTTTTGATTCGAGCGCACCTCGTGGCGCCGCCGGGCTGGGTGGGCTACGGCGCCATGCGGCTCAGGGAGCACAACGTCCTTCCGGCTTTGGGTGCGACAGCCATGAGTTGCCTCATCGGCGCGCTGGGCTTGATGACGGCGTATCGGATGACGATCCGCTTCTATCAGGATGCGGGGGGACGCGCGAAGCCCAAGCCGGCTCCGCGGCTTGACGCTGGGCCGCGCCGGCGATTGCTTGTAGAGCGGCGCCTGCCGTGGCTGCCAGATGACACCGCAGCACTGACTCTGGCGACGTTTCGTTCGCTGACACGCGCCCCGGAGCTGAAGATGGCACTCCTCGGGCCGCTGGTGATGTGCGCCGTGCTGGCATCGATGCATCTGGGGCGCCCCAAGAGCGCCCTGCCCGACGTGGTGGTCGCTTTTTCGGCGACGGGTGCGGTTGTGGTTGCCTCTTTCCTGGTCTCGCCCACCATGGCGAACGCCTTCGGTCTCGACCGGAACGGGTTTCGTTCGCTGGTGCTGCTGCCAACGCGTCGGCACCACATTTTACTGGCAAAAAACCTGGCATCTTTTCCTTTGGCCGCGTTCGCCGCCGCGGTGCTTCTCATCCTGGCCAAATTGCTGGTGCGCATGCCCTGGGACGTTGTCCTGACCGGCCTTCTACAGATGCCAACGGTGTTCCTGCTTTTCAGCCTGGCGTACAATCTCCTTGCCATGCTGGCGCCCTATCGCCTGGGCGTGGGATCGCTTAAAGCGAAGAAGGCAAAGGCCATCGTGCTCGTGGCCGGATTTGCCATGATGTCTTCGCTGCCGTTCGTGTTGTTGCCGGTTTTCATCCCGCCGGGGCTGCAACTGTTGTTCTCGAATCGGGGCTGGCTGCCGGGGCTGCCGGTGAATCTGCTGGCGGCGGCTGGAGTACTTGCCGGCGTGGCATGGTTGTATTGGCGTCTCCTGCCGGCGGAAGGCCGGCTGCTGCAACGTCGCGAGCAGGCCATTCTTCGCGAGGTCACGGAAGAGGTGGAGTAGGCACGAGTTCCCGAAGGATCTTACGAACGACAATCGAACTGACTCCTTCGCTCTGGTGTAGTGGCCGCTGTCCCCAGCGGCAAGCCCCCCAACCATCCGCCGGGACGGCGGCCTCTAACCGAAGATGCCATCGTTCGACCCCGAGCTCAAAAACCTTCGGGCATCCCGAAAAGTTTCGCCCAGTTGGCCTGGCCCAGCAACACCCCGAGGACAATCAATACCATGGCCGACCAAAACGTGGCCGTGACCGGTTCGTGCAACACGCAATACGCCCAGGCCATCGTGCTCAACGGAATGAGATTGTTGAACAGCACCACCTGGCTCGTGCGCCAATGGCGGAGCGCGTTGTTCCAGAGCGCGTAGGGGATCACGCCGCCAAACAGGACGCAGAACGCCAGCACGCCCAGACACCCCGCGTTGATCGGGATGCCGCGCACGGCAATCTCCGCCAGCCCGAAGGGCAGCAGCCCGATTCCCGACATCCACATGGTGTGCGCCGCCACCTCCGCCCCGCCCAGACGCGCGGTCAAGAAGCGCATCTGGTGGCTGAAGTTCGCCCACAAGATGCTGGCTGTCAGACCGAAAAATTCTCCGAGCAGGTCCGGTTTTGCCGTGCGCAACGCCGGCCAGAACAACACCAGCACGCCGGCCAGCGCGAGCAGGGCCGCTCCGTAGCGCCGCGCGCTGGCCCAGGTCCGTTGCGGACGCTCTTCCCACAACAAGGTCCACACCGGCGACGCGCCGATATACAACGCCACGTGGGAAGCAGCGGTCAGACGCAAAGCCCAGTTGAAGGCGACAATGTACACCGCAAGACTCAAACCGCCGCGGAGCCACAGTTGCCGCCGCAATTCGGCGGTCAATGCGTGGGATTCGCCGAGCCACGAGGTGAACCGCAGCACCGCCAGCAAAAGCAGGCCGGCCAGGAGAAAACGAATGCCGCCGGTCCAGATCGGCGGCCACGAGGCGACCAGCCACTTGGTTCCCGCGTTGTTGCCGCCCCACAGAAAAACCACCAGGAGGAGGCTCGCCGCAGTGGCAGCATTATGTTTGGGTTGTGGCACCTGGTTGCCCGGTTCAACCCAGCTTCGCCAGTTCGTCGCGCAGCAGTTTCACCAGCGGTTTGATCGTGGAACTGCTGAAATCGAATCGGCAGCCGGCTGCGGCGAACAACTCGGGCAACGGACGGGAACCGCCCAACGCGAGCGCCTGCTGATACGATTTCAGCGCCCCGGCATTGTCCCGTTTGAAGTTTGCCCAGACCTGCACCGCGCCGAGTTGCGCGAGGCCATACTCGACGTAGTAGAGCGGGTGCACGAACAGATGTGGCTGCCGGTGCCACAGGTTGTCCCGCACGCGCTCGAACCCGGTCCAGTCCACATCGTCCCCAAAACGATCCACCAACTTCAGCCACGCCGCCGTCCGTTCCTTCCGGGAGTGGCCGGAATGCGTGTAGATCCAGTGTTGGAACGCGTCGATCGTGGCCACCCAGGGCAGAATCTTGACGACGAGCTCCAGATGATCGCGACGGGCGCGGTTGGAATCCGGGGCGGAATAGAACTCCTCGGCGAATTCGTTGCCGAGCAGTTCCATGCTCATCGATGCCACCTCGCAGAATTCAATCGGGAGATTGGTGCGATACGTGTAGAGGGGATCCGCGCGACACGCCAGGGTGTGAAAGGCGTGGCCGCCCTCGTGCAGCAGCGTCTCGACATCGCGTTGCACGCCGACGGCGTTCATGAAGATGAACGGCAGACGCGCCTCGGCCAGCGTGGACTGGTACCCGCCCGGCGCTTTGCCCTTGTGATTGTCCAAATCGAGCAGGTGAAGCTCGCGCATCGTCTGGAATCCTGCGCCCAGGGAACCATCCAGCCGATCGAAGATGCGTTGCGCGCCCGCCACCAGTTGCTCGACGGTTTCAAACGGGCGCAACGGCGCAAGATTCAACGGATCGACCGCCAGATCCCACGGACGCAGGGACGACAATCCGAGTTGCCGGCGGCGCCGGGACTGCAGTTCCCGCAGGAGCGGCATAAACTCCTGCTCGATGGCGTCGTGAAACTTCACACAATCGGCGGGCGTGTAATCGAACCGCCGTTTCTGCCGGAAGGCATATTCCAGATAGTTGGGAAAATCAGCATGGGCGGCGGTTTGTTGGCGGAGATTCAACTGTTGGTCGAAGTTGTCCTCGAATTTCCCGGCTTCCTGCAGGCGACGGTTGGCCACCAGCTCCCACGCCTCCTGACGCAGCGCCCGGTCGGGTTCTTCGACGTACCGGGCCATTTGCACCAGGGTCTTTTCCTCGCCGCGGAACTGGACGGTCAGCGAGCCGGCCAACTTCTGGTACTGCTGGCCAAGTTTGGTTTCTTCGGTTTCGAGCGGCACGTTTTCGTCGCGAAACAGTTCGACCGTCACCTGCAGATCGCGATCCAGCACCTCGTACTGTTTCCGTGGCAGTTTCGGCCGGAGCGGATGGGCGGCATAGAGTCGGGCAAGCTGGAACTGGCGGGGCTTGATCTGGGGATCGATGTGTTCGACGAAATGGAGGTAGGCCTTCTCGGCTTCCGCGTTGTCCGTGTGACAGGTCATCGCGATGTAGCGTTTCGCGCCCTCTTCGTCAAGCGCCGCGCAGAGTTCGCCCCAATCACAAATCCAGCGTTCCAGATCGGGAACGGTCTGGCACGCGCCGACCTGGCTTTCCAGCCGATCAAACTGCGGCGCGATCTGCGCCCAGTCTCCGGCATTGAGGTCCGACGGGACAAACCGTCGCGGCGCGTACATCGGCAAATGTCCAAATGGCAGCAGGTTCATCCGCGCAGCTTAGCCGAATCGTCACGGGCTTCAAGCGCGCAAAGTGGGGGAGGAGGCGACCCGAACCATTACGATCCCGTTCATGGCGACCACCCTCGGGTGAGATCTTGTAGGGCAAGCGCCTCGCTTGCCGTCGTTGTCAGACGGGCAACCGGAGCGGTCGCCCTACAATTTCGTCGTAAAGATTCCGGAGGCGATCCAACGCCCTGAGGCAAGCCAAACTTCGCCCTCTTGCCTCGCGCGCCCGACGGGCATAAGATGGGCACCCATGAAAACATTCTTCGTGGGGTTTTTGTTGGGCGTCTTCCTGACAGCGTTTACGGGCTGGTATTTCTTCGTCGCGCGCAACAGCCAGCCTGTTCGGCATGCGCAGGATGTGACCGCGTCGGCGCTGCAGAGCGCGGCGAATGCCATCGACGAGAAACTCGCCGCCTGGCACTTGACGACCGGCGACATTCAGGAAGAGCTGACGAAAAGCGGCCGGGTGGTGCGCCGTCAGATGCGGGACTTCGGCGCCGCCGTCGCCGACGTAAGCGCGGATGCCACGATCACAACGAAGATCAAAGCCAAGCTCGCGCTCGATAAAGAGTTGTCTGCGTGGAGCATTTCCGTGAGCACAACCGCCGGCCACGTGACGCTTTCGGGTACGGTGTCATCCCACAAGCTCATCGGCAAAGCGATGATGCTGGCGCTGGAAACCGACGGCGTCAGCGAAGTGTCGAGCACGCTGCAGGTGGGGAAGCGTTAAAATGGTTAAAACCGATAAAAAAACTGTAGCCGCAGGCTTTAGCCTGCGCGGGAAAGACGCACCCATGAAGGGTGCGGCTACGGGAGACGCGGTTTTGTTAGGCACCTTTAACGGTTTTTAACGCTTCTACCGGTCTTAACTGTTCAATCCGGAGGCCAGGCATGCACAAAAAAGAGATTGCCGAAATCTTCGAGGAGATCGGGGCGTTGCTCGATCTGAAGGGCGAGAATCCGTTCCGCGTCCGCGCCTACTACAACGCCGCGCGAATTATCGACGGGTTGCAGGAAGACCTAAGCAAACTCGTCGAGGAGAACCGTCTCACTGAGATCAAGGGCATCGGTAAAGATCTGGCCGCCAAGATCGCCGAGATGGTGACGACCAATCACCTCAAGTTCTACGACGAACTGAAAGCCTCCATGCCGCAGGGCCTGCTGGAGATGCTCAAGATCCCCGGCTTCGGTCCGAAACGCGCCAAGGTTGTGTACGAAAAGCTGAAAGTCGATTCCATCGACAAACTCGAAGCCGCATGCAAAGCCGGCAAAATCGCAGAACTCGACGGTTTTGGCGAGAAATCCCAACAGAAAATCCTCGAAGGCATCGTGCTGGTGCGGCAGTTCAGCGGCCGGCACCACTACGACAAGGCCCGCGCCGTCGCCGACCCAATCCTCGAAGCCTTGCGCGGACACGACGGCGTGATTCGTTGCAGCATCGCCGGCAGCCTCCGCCGCTGTCGCGAAACGATCGGCGACATCGACTTTCTCGTCAGCGCCAAACCGAAAGACGCGGCGAGCATTATTGAGGACTTTGCCACCATGCCCGGCATCCTCAGCGTGCCGGCCAAAGGGGAGACCAAGGCCAGCGTCGTGCTCAAAGGCGGCATCCAGGCCGACCTGCGCGTCGTGACTGACGACCAGTATGCTTTCGCGCTCAACTATTTCACCGGCAGCAAGGAACACAACGTCGCGCTTCGTGCCCGGGCGCTGCGACTGAAGAAATTGTCCCTGAACGAATACGGATTCTCTCCCGCTGCGGAGAAGGAGAAGAGCGCCAAGGAACTCGGTAGTTCCGTCAAGTGCAAGACCGAGGAAGATTTGTACAAGGCGCTCGACCTCGATTACGTCGAGCCAGAACTGCGCGAGGAGATGGGCGAGATCGAGGCCGCCGAAAAGGGTGAACTGCCGCGGCTCGTCGAGTTGTCGAACCTGCGCGGCACGTTCCATTGTCACTCGACCTGGAGCGACGGGAGCGAGTCGGTCGAGTCGATGGCGAAAGCCGCGATGGACCTCGGGCTGGAATATCTTGGCATTGCCGACCACAGCAAATCGGAGCGGCAGGCCAATGGTCTCGACGAGAAACGGGTCCGCCAGCAGGCCGAGGAGATCAAGAAACTCAACGCGAAGTTTACCAAGGACGGTTTCCGCATCTTCTTCGGCACCGAGTGCGACATTTTGAGTGATGGCACGCTCGACTTCGACGACAAGACGCTGGCGTTGTTCGATTACGTCGTCGCCGCTGTCCACCAGGGATTCACCATGGACGCCGACAAGATGACCCGGCGCATCTGCAAAGCGCTGGCGCATCCGAAGGTCACGATGCTGGCGCATCCGACCGGCCGCCTCCTGCTCGAACGCGAAGGCTACGCCGTCAACATGCCCGAAGTCATCGAGGCGGCAGCCAGGCACAACAAGATCATAGAGATCAATGCTCATCCGTACCGTCTCGACATGGACTGGCGTCTCTGGAAGCGCGCCAAGGAGTTAGGGGTAAAGTGTTCCATCAACCCCGACGCCCACAATATTCCTGACCTCCAGTACCTCGCCATCGGCATCGGCATCGCGAGGAAAGGCTGGCTGGAGAAGAAGGATGTCATCAATTGCCTGGGGTTGAAGGAAGTGGAGAAGGTGTTGAAGGGCGAATGAAGCGCGACAAAACGGTTGGGGCACTACTCATCCTGGGAATCGTTGGGGCTATCGTGTTTCTGTCATTTCTAGGCACGGGATCGCCCCGTATTGTCCAGCGGTCAAATTGTTTTAGCAACCTCAAGCAAATCGGTCTGGGTCTCGGGATGTACGCCGATGCACACCAGGGCGGTCTTCCCGCCGAGAACGGAGCGAAGGGACTCGACCATTTGGTGCAGGAGCAAATACTGACAAAATTAGAGGTATTCGTTTGCTCGAGAGACAGGAGGCGCCGCGTTGCACAGCTAGGTGCGCCGCTCACAGAGGACAACTGCTCCTACGTTTACCACCCGGCAGTCTGGCAATCAGGTACTGACACGAACCTCTTACCCGTCTGCTGGGACAAGCCCGGGAACCACGGAGCCAACGGGTTCAACGTCCTGTTCAACGACGGCCATGTGCAATTTATGAATCCAGACGAGTGGGAGAAGATCAAGCCGAAGCAGTGAAGCAGTCGTTTGGAGGGCGAGCCTCCCGGCGAGCCGCGGCTGCGGATCACGGATTCGGCTCGCCGGGAGGCTCGCCCTCCACGAAACGGAAAGAAAGCGAAACTGGTCAATGCCACCGCAATTCGTTCAATTCACCTTGGTACGGCCAATCTTCTGCTCTTTCGACAAGCCCGTGCCGCACAGGATTCAGGCGTACATACTCCCATTTCTGACTGTAACTCTCATCATGTCGCAATTGTCTGTCCCAGAAATCCGACTGCCAGAGCGGCCTTTCTTCTGGCCATCGCCAACAATGCGTGGCAATCGATTTCCAATAGCGCACCCAATTGCCTACTGACGGGGAATCCAGCCGCGCCGGGCCGCAAAAAAGGTGAATGTGATCCGGCATGATCGAAAACCGCCCCACAAGCCAATCGTCGGAATCGCTCCACATGGCCTGCAAGAGAGCCAGCACTTCCGGACGCGCAAGAATCGGCTTTCGTCCACGTGTGCATACCGTCACGAACACAATGGTCGGACGGTCCCAGGACTCCACTACTCCGGGATGAGCAGGGCGGCGGCGCTTGGGGAGCATGGCGGGGAGAATAGAATACGCGTTGTGAGAATCAAGCCTGCGCGCGCGGCTCGCCGGGAGGCTCGCCCTCCAGTTCCTTGGCTATGGTTCTGTTGTTGTTGGAGGGCGAGCCTCCTGGCGAGCCGTGGTGTGCGGGTTACGGATTCGGCTCACCGGGAGGTTCGCCCTTCAACGGAAGAAACAACGACTCCAAAAAATCTTCGCCCTTCGCTCCCGCAAAATTTCTGCCTCCCGTGGCGGATGGCCGGAAACTTTTTGACACAGTTTCGCGGCGGCGTATAGTGCGGCTCGGTCGTCATCTCCAGACGACCACACAAGGAGGAATTGGGAATACGGGCTTCCAGAGGACGGAAGCATTGTCGTTGTGATTCCCTGGAAAAACTTTCAGCGCAAGGAGTGTCGTCGTCATGGAGTTCATCCAAACTTTCATCTCTCATGGGCGGAGCTTTGTCGAACGTCAACCCGTCATCGCACTGGCACTGGGCAGCGCACTGATCGCCGTCGTCTTCATGGCCGTGTCGCAGGCGCGCGACAAGGAACGAACCAACCCTTCCTCGAACCTGTTGCTGGCCTCGGGCCGCTATCTCGCACAATTCGCCTGGAGCCTCATGCTCGTCGGGTTCCTGGTCGGCACGGTCGGCGTGCTGAAGAGCTACCTGAACGGCGAATTGGCGGAGTTCCGGCGCACCCATGGCCGGGTCAGTGAAGCGAATTATGACGCCGTGCAAACGATCTGGGGACCGGTACAGAACCAGCAGGAGCTGACCGCTGAATTCGGTTACGACGAGGAGGTGACGGAGCGGGTCGAGTTTGACGACCCGAAGAAGCCTGCCCTCATCAAGAAGAAGATCGTGCACCGGACCGTGCCGGGCAATCCGTTCGAGAGCGCCCAGCACGAAGTCGCGCTGCGCCAGAACCCGCGCAAGAAAGGCTCGGCCATCTACCCCGGCTATGAAACGGCGGAACGATTCACCTACAAGCTCCGCTACCCGGGCGATAAGGACGCGAAAGCCACGTTGAAGTTCCCGTTGCCGTCGGCCTCGATGGTCGCCAACGATCTGGCAGTGACCACGAACGGGGCGAGCGCGCTAGGCCAGTTGGAGATCAAGGACGGCGCCCTGCTGCTGGAGTTGGATGTGCAGAAGGGATGGGCCACCGACCTGGAGATCCAGTTCAAGAGCCGCGGCGTGACGTACTGGTATTTCCAGGTCAGCGAAGCGCGGGTGATCCGCGATTTCACATTGACGCTGCATCTCCCCGATTTGCCGAAAGAGAAGCTGAACTATCCCGAAGGCTGCATGACGCCCACGGAGATCGCCGGTACCGGCGATGGACGCGGCTGCGACCTGACCTATCGGCTCGGCAATGCGGTTTCTTCCAAGGGCATGGGCATCGCGCTCTCGCAACCGCCTCAACCGGGCAAGACGATGAACGCCGTGCTGGCCGAGTCGTCCACGGCTTGGACGCTCCTGTTTGCGGCGATGGTGTCGGGTCTGACCTTGGCCGGTGTCCGTCGCGCCGCGTTGTTCAGCATCCTCTTCGGCGCGGCGGCGGCGTTCGGGTACGGTCTGCTCGGCAATTTCCACGACATCGTATTCGGATTCTGGGGATCGGCTGCCATCATTCTTCTGCCGCTGCTGATGCTGCTCGGCTGGCTCGTGACGCGAGCGGTGCCGGGCTTGGAAGGCAAACTGATCGGGCTGACCCCTCTGGTGTTTGGCGGTCTGTATCCGTGCCTGGCCGGTTTGGATTCCGAGCGGCAAACGCTCTACCTCAACGTCTGCGCGTTCCTGTTTCTCGCGTTGGCCGCATGGCAGGTTCTGCGCCGGACCAGCGGGCCGACAGCAACGGATCTGCCTTCCGGGGAATTCAGCGCAACAGCGGTGGGCTAGTCGTTTCCCCTTGGAGGGCGAGGCTCCTGCCGAGCCGCGTGGTCTGCGGATCACGGATTCGGCTCGCCGGGAGGCTCGCCCTCCAGAGACGACTCCAAGACTTCCCGCGAGGTTCACTTCTGCGTGAACATCCGCGCGAATTGATCGTACACGCGGGCCGTTACCGGGCCGGGTTTGCCGGAACCAATTTTTCGGTCGTCAACGGCAACGACAGGGATGATCTCGGCGGTGGTGCTTGTCAGGAACGCTTCGTTGGCCGCGAGCAAGGTCTCTTTTGCGACGGGTTCCTCTCGCACTTCCAACCCGGTCGCGCGAGCTGCTTCGAGGATCTTGTCGCGCGTCACACCTGACAAAATGCGCGGGCCTTTGGGGGGCGTCGATACCTTGTTTCCGGTCACGATAAACACGTTGCCCGCCGTGGATTCGCTGACCGTGCCGTCGGCCTCGACGAAAACGGCGTCGTATGCGCCGGCTTCCCTGGCGTCGCGATAGGCCAGCACATTGGCCAGCAACGCGACGGTTTTGATATCGCAGCGCGCCCAGCGATTGTCGGGGAAGGTGATGACGCTCACGCCCGTTTCACGAAGATGAGCCACCGAATGAAGTTCCCGCACCGTGATGACCAGCGTCGGCTCGCTTTTTGATGGAATCCCGCGGTGGCGCGGCGCGCGGCCCCGGGTGATTTGCAGGTAAACGACCGATTCGACAAACCCGGCGCGGCGCACGGCTTCGGTGATGAGCGATTTCAGATGATCGGCTGTGAACGTGTGTTGAAGTCGGATACTGTCCAGGCTGCGGAACAGTCGGGCCATGTGTTCGTTCAATGCGAAGGGCTGGCCCCGGTAGGTGCGGACCACTTCATACACGGCGTCGGCAAACTGGAATCCGCGGTCTTCGACATGGATCATCGCCTGCTCCAGCGGCAGGAATTCCCCGTTGACATAAGCAATCTCAGGCACGTCAGTCATCCTCCTTGCGTGGGCTCGACTATAGTTTTGCCCGCCGCCGCTGTCAACGCAACGGTGCGCATGCGATTCCCCCGGATCTTTGCGATGAATTGTAGGCGACCGCTCCGGTTGCCCATCCGACCACAACGGCAAGCGATGCGCTTGCCCTACAAGAATTCGGCGGAGGATGATGGTCAGAGGCCGAATCGTAAAGATTCGAATCTCCCGTTGAACTCCGTAACTGGTTGACAGGGATGAGTCGCGGTGATGTACTGTTTGCACAAGGAGGAGTTGGCGGCGCTACCCCGTGCGCGGCCACCAGGAGGAGAACGAATGATGAATCACAGGCGTTGTGTCACGCAATGGCTGATTCTCGGATACGTGAGCCTTTCGTTCCTCTCCAACGCACACGCCCAATTCACCGCCGATTACCAGACCAACATCATCAGCGGAGTGACCAACTGGGCGGGGTTCCTTAGCGTGTGCTTTAATTACGATCACTGTCGAATCGAAAAGGGCGGCGCGGTGTTGATCAGTGAGAATGGCGAAATAGGTTGCACAGCTACATATGGTATTGACTCCGACAACAACAGCGTACTGGTCGTCGATAGCGGTTCTGTGTGGAGTAACGCATGGCTGCAGGTCGGCAACCCGGGTGCCGGCAACAGTCTGGTAGTGAGCAACGGAGCAACCGTGCATACCGGCCAATTCGACATGGGAGACTTCATGGCGTGCAGTACGAATAACACGGCCGTGGTCGATGGCAGTGGGTCGGCACTGTACTGCGACTGGCTGTTTGTTGGTTCCGTGGGACCGTTCAACCAATTGATCATTAAGAATGGCGGCGCGGTGCATAGCGGCTACAGAAAGCAGTCGAGTCCTACTGGCGGTTGTGTTGGGTCTTCGTATCGCGACTCCGGCAGTAACAACCTTATGATCGTTAGCGGCAGCGGATCGGTATGGGATAATTATTGTGATATAGGCGTTGGAGACAGGTCCTCTGGAAACGAGCTCATCATCAGTGATGGCGGATCTGTCATTGCCCAGCTCGGTCTGTGGATCGGAGGCTCCGCCGGAACTACCGGGAACAAAATCACCCTGTTGGGAGGCAATCTATACGCTACTAATAACCCGGCTGTGTACATTCCGGGTATACCCAGCGTCATCTACATTGGCTACAGAGGTGAGGCGGAGATGATAATTTCCAATGGCACGGTGGTGGCCGACAGCACTGTTGTCGGAAACCTGAGCGCGTCGCAAGGAACGCTGACGATGGCGGACGGGACGATGGCTCAATCCAACATGCTGATCGGAGCCGCCGGTTGTTCGGCAACAGGAATCGTCACGATCACGGGTGGAACTCTGTATGTGACGAATGCCGCCTGCAATGCCGTCCTGGAGGTGCGAAGCGGGACATTCACTCTCGGTGGAGGCACCATCCTCGCCGACATCCTTGTCGTGACCAACGCCTGCGCCCGGTTCATCCGCAACGGCGGGACGATGAATGTCGGGACCCTCGTGCTCGATCCGAACATGAGCGCGGTGGGCGATGGGATTCCCAACGGATGGAAGCAACAGCACGGCCTCGATCCATTCGATCCCAACCTCGGCAGCGAAGACGCCGACGGCGATGGGATGAGCAACTTGCAGGAGTATCTTGCCGGCACCGATCCGACCAACAGCGCCTCGGCATTCCAGATCACGAGTCTCGTGGCAACCGGTTTCGACATTTCTGTGACCTGGACCACGGGCATTGGGAGAACCAATGCGTTGCAGGCGACTGCCGCCGGTGACGGCGGCCTCTACACCAACAGTTTCGCCGACATCTTCACCGTGACCAACGCCGTCGGGAATCAGACCAATTACTTCGATCTCGGCGCCGTGACGAATTTCCCATCACGTTTCTACCGCGTGCGCCTGGTGCCATAGGGCGACCCGAATCGTTACGATCGATTGTAGGGCAACCGCTCCGGTTGCCGATCCGATGACAACGGCTCCGAAAGCGTTCGGAGCCCTACAAATCTCGCGAAGAACGCGATCGCCACAAGCGGGATGATAAAGATTCCGGTGGGCGACGGATGCGGCGATTGTTTCGCCGCAATTTCTTCTGCGGAGATTCTGCGGAGATTTCTTCTTGACGCGGGGCTTGAGAAAACGTAGAAGCGCGAGATAGTGAGGGCCCGAGGTCGGGCAGTGTTAGTGTAGGTTCCGGTTTTGGTTCTGCGAGGGAACCGCCAGTTTCAGGATTAGGGTACCCATACAGCATGCGCGTTGTGTCGGCGTGAGTTGTTCTGGGGACAGGGTTAGGCGATTTCCTGGGTCGGGGAGCGTTGGGTGCGCGCCCTGGGTTTGTGTAGTCGACTTCTTGGTGAGGAGAACATGCGACTATGAACACGATTGGCCCCTTTCCGCTGCGCCGGAGTATCAGCCCCGCGAGCAGGCGATGGCGTAACTCGATCGCGGTCGCTCTCTGCGCCTTGCTGCTTCTTACCGCCGCGCCCGCCGATCAGACAACGGCGTTCTCCATTCTCAGCATTTCCCAGGATGCAAACCGATCCACCACGATCACGTGGGAGAGTTCGACGAACTTTGTCTTTATCGTGCTCTCTGCGGACGACCTTGGTACAAACGCTGTCTGGGCACCGCGCGCGGCGATGTCGGGTCTCGATGGCGCAACCGGCTGGACAGACGCCACAACACCCCATGCCGATCATGGCTTCTTTCGCGTGGCCAGGGTCGATCCCATGGACGATTTCGACGGAGACGGGATGCCCAACGGCTGGGAGTTGCGCTATGGCTTGAACCCGATCGATTCCGCCGACGCGCACACCTGCATGGTTTGTGACGGCACCGACAATCTCACCAAGTACCTTCAAGGGCGCGATCCAACCAAAGCGGCAGTGCCGGACACATCCGGAGCTGTGCACCTCGACGTGTTCACTCCGCTGGAGTGATTCTATGAATTTCCGTATCCGTTCCTTAGCGGTGGCGGTTATGGCCTTGGCCCTCGCCGGGCTGGCGGCGCCACCTGGGGCGATCGCTGGCACCGACTCGGGTGCGATCAAGATTGAGGAGGCCCAACGCGCGTTCCAAGAGCGTTTTCAGATGGTGTTTGGTGAGACCGTATCTTGGCCGGATGGCGCGCCAGATTTTCCACCAGACGGCTTCTATGAAACTCAGATGTCCGATCCTGAGTTGGCTGCTGGTCTGGTAGCGAATTTGGCTGGTCAGTTCAATTGCGTAGAGAATGACAATTCGTATATTCTCCTTGACCATTTCATCTCCGCCAAGGGAGGCGATATCACAGATACATATGAGCCTCCTCTTCTCTCCAGCGAGATCGCCATACCCAATCCTGAAGGTATTACCGCTGCCAACTACCAAGTCCAGTTCGAGAAACTGACCCATGCTTTGTGCCAGGCAAAGTACGCGATCGTACAAGGGTTTGTGGGCGGCCCTTCGGGCAGTGAGACGTATCTGGAAAGCACGAGCGGCATATCCTTTGATGAAGATCACGGGAGCGGGTTTGGTGTTGGTGGCGGCGTGGTTCCAACACCATGCTCAGGAATGTTCAAATTGGGCTTTTCTCAACAAGATCTCTCAGGCGGTTCTCCACAAGTGTGGGAAGTGGGCGAGGGCGATCCGCGTGTCCATGTGGATACCGGCGCAGCTTCCATGGATAACAATGTCCTGAAAGTTTCGTGGACAGAAGACTCTTGGCTAATTGAGGAAGTCGATCCAAACCCTCAGTGTTGGACGTTGTTTACTACGTTGCATTGGATCATGACTTGGTCAATTGAAGACCACAAGACACGAGCACAAAGCTACTGGGGCACCTGGAGCGAGGGTATGGGGGGACGAATTGGAGTTTACTCGTCGGTGGGATGTGCAGAGCCGGGAAACCGCGCGCTGCTAGGAAACACGCGTGGGCGAATTTATTCCGATTTATCAACTTTTACCGGCTCTGCTCGTTGTTATATTGCGTTGGAACCTCCGGATATGGAAGACACGTCTCGAATCGGCGACAACCCTCCGGTTATCGTAGATAACAAATTCCATCCGTGGACGATGGCGAATACTGGGATCCAGTGGGCATCTCCGGTCTTAGGAGGAGAGATGCCGCCATTTCCTGACTGCAGCGACCCTAATGCCTTCGGAAAGGGATGGAATCTCCACGATCAGGTAATCATCGTAACGCCGGATTTCCAACATGACATTACCGAATGCGAACCATGTTCCATGTGCACCGCTGACTCCTGCGTCCTCGGAGCCGATTCAGTTTCCCTTACGAGTGATGGCGCCCTGAATGTAAATGTCGGTTTGGGACTGGACAGGTATGGCATGTCCGCAGGCGCGTTGGGGCTTCGATCGTCGAGTCCAACCTTGACACTTAGCACTCCATCCGCTTTGGAATGTCGGAAATCTCCGGGGAGTCAATTGATCCGCGGGGCCGATGGCGTAGTTCGTCAAATCCGCAATTCACAAGGGTTGGTCGACATCGTCACCACTTCCAGCACTTCCTATGAACTCCGCTTCTACACTCTCTCCCATGCTGGCACGATAGACGCGACCGGGCTCTATGTTCCAACACCGGACAGCCAATTCAAGACGATCGCAGTTGCGAATCCAGACGCAACCGGCACAACATTCAACGAATTGCACGTGACAACCTCGGGCGAAGGAGTGGCCCGGGCCAGTCTGTTCACCTGGTCCGATGCAGACCAGAGTTGGACGCTTACCACGGGCAATGGCTTGCGCCAGGAATCGAACATTGCAGCGTCGGATCCAGGCAGTGGCAACCGGGCCAATGTCTATACCATCATGGATGGCTCGGGACAGAATGTACTTTATCAGGAACGACAAACCGTTCATTCGTTCCCTTGGGGCGATGAAGTCATCCAAAAAGTCGTCGATCCCAATGGCGCAGCACTCACCACTACTTGGAGCTACTATGATGACCCGGAGAATGACGACGACAACTATTCGCATTTGAAACAGGTCGTGCAACCCAGCGGGTACTGGGAGATTTACCAGTACGATTCATCGGGGCGAACGATCGGAGTGGATGCTCAGTTTGAAGATTCTCCTTCTGAGAACTGCAACGGTCAATGCCATATCACGACGACTACCTATGGAACAGGTGATCCCGCTGCAACGGTTGTTGAAACCATTCAAGGACAAGAAATCTCCCGTCGCTACACGCTGCATAGGCAGGGGGGTGAGGTCTGGGATATTCAAGCGACTGCACCGAATGCAAATTGGAACAGTCCCAACAATCTCGTCACGATCACCCGCAGTTATCTGGGCGGCTTGTTCGAAGGGAAGGTCCAAAGCGTCAAACGCCCCGATGGCACGATGACAATTTACCAATACCAATATGTCGCCTCAGATGGAGGCAGCAATCTCATCACGACTGTTTCCACGGGCGAACCGAACGGCAGTGGCACAGCCATTGTCAATGGCACAAAGACCGTAACCACCATGAATCTGGGCGGAGTAGTGCTTGGGGAAGAGACCTACGGCATCACGGAAGGCACTGATACGTTGCTGGAATCGAACCATGTGGCGGCGGTTGACGATTTCGGACGGGCAACCCAGATCCATTACTCGGATGGAACTTCTGTCACGACTGTCTATGGGTGTTGTGGCGTCCTCTCAACAACTGATCGGGAAGGGGTAACCACCACCTATACCTACGACGCGCTGACGCGTCCGGTCACCACGACGCGTGCGGGAATCACAACGAGCAACAACTATGACGCGGCTGGACATGTTCTCAGCACGGTGCGCATCGGAACGGACAACTCGAAGGTCACTTTGAATCGCTCGACGTACGATGTGGCCGGGCGATTGACTTCCTCAACCGATGGCATTGCGAACACGACGAGCTACAGCGAGATGATTGATGGCGACAGTCAGAATGTGAGGACCACCACCTATCCAGATCAAACGACTCGCATTGAGACGTACTACCAAGATGGACAGTTACTGAGCGTCAAGGGCACAGATGTTCACGGCGTACGGTATGTATACGGGGCCGATGCCAACGGCCGCTACACCCAGGAGATCAAACTCAATACAGATGGCAGCGATAGCGGGGAGTGGACCAAGACCTACACCGACATGGTGGGGCGACCCTCCCTGATTGTCTATTCTGATGGCGCTTCCAGCACCAGCTTTTACAATAGCCAGGGGCAATTGGCAAAGCAGGTCGATCCCGACGGCGTGATGGCGCTGTTTTCCTGCAATGCCAGGGGCGAACTCGAAACGACCGCCATCGATATGGATCAGAACGGGCAGATCGATTTCGATGGGACGGACCGGATTACGCAGATGGAGAATTCTGTCGTGACCGCACATGGAACGACCGTTCGCCGGACGACCACATCGGTTTGGACGAACGACAACGTGGAGGCGAGTTCTGTTGTGTCGATCAATGATGTGAGCGCTGACGGGTTGCAATCATGGAGCATCCTCTACGGGCTGACGAATCATGCGCAAACAGTATACAACGGCAATGGCCAGCGCACCGTCACAACCACAAACCCGGACGGCTCGGTCACCGTGAGCCAGTACCAAAGCGGACGGCTTGTTTCCACCAGGCAATACGGCAGCGACAACGCGCAGATAGCAGGCACAACCTACAGTTACGATCCTCACGGGCGATTGAGCACGCAAATGGATGCTCGCAATGGCGCAACGACGTTTACTCATGACAACGATGATCGAATAACATCGGTGACCGCCTCCGGACAGACAACCTCGTATTTCTACGATGGCTTGGGACGGCAGACGCAGGTCACGCTGCCCGATAATGGAACGGTCAACTTCGCTTATTGCGCCACGGGTGAGTTGGCAACAAACTCCGGCGCGCGCGCGTATCCGGTCGCGTACACGTACGATTACGCCGGTCGCATGAAGACGATGACTACGTGGCAGGATTACCCGACCAGCGGCAGCGCCGCAACGACCTGGGATTATGACGCCAACCGGGGTTTTCTCATTTCCAAAACCTACGCTGATAATAGCAGCGTGACTTACAGCAACAGTGCGGCCGGAAGATTGCTCGCGCGCGGCTGGGCGCGGACCGTAGGCGGTCAACCACTGTCCACGACCTACGGCTACAACCATGCGGGTGACCTCGGCACGATCACGTACTCTGACGGCACGACACCTAATGTTTTCTTCACCTATGACAGACGCGGCCGGCGAACGCAGGTGCTGGACGGAGCCGGGACGCATACGCTGGCATACACTGACGCTGACCAACTGCTGACTGAATCCTTCCCCAATAGCGGCCTCAGCGTGACCAATGCGTACGATACACTCCTCAGGCGCTCATCGTTATCATTCGCGGGGCAGTCTACCACCTACGGTTATGACAACGCATCGCGCCTACAATCCGTGAGCGACGGCACTCACAGCGCAACGTATTCGTACCTTGCCAATTCCAGCTTGGTCAGTAACATTGTCTTCAGGACAAGTGGCTTGACGAAGATGACGACGACGAGGTCTTACGACAATCTCAATCGATTGACGAAGATTGATAGCAGGACAGGCGTCTCGCCTGTCTCCTCCTTCGAGTATCAGTACAACTCTGCCAACCAGCGCACCCGTGCCGAGTTGCAGGACGGCAGTTACTGGCTCTATCAGTACGACTCTCTCGGCCAGGTGACGTCCGGTAAGAAGTATTGGCCCGACGGCACTGAGGTCGCCGGCCAACAATTCGGCTACGACTTCGATGAAATCGGCAACCGGAAATCCGCCGTGAGCGGAGGGTCAGCTTCCACGTCGATCTATTCGGCCAACTCCCTGAACCAGTATACTCAACGTACCGTGCCCCCTTCGGTTTGGGAACTTGGCGTCGCTGGCAACAAGACCACCGTTACCGTGAATAACGAACCGACGAGCCGCAAGGGCGAATATTTCTCAAAAGAGCTGAATGTTCTTAACATCGTTGGGGCTGTCTACACACAATTGACCACTGTCGCAGTCCTCAAGAACAGCGGCGGCAACATCAATCAACCCGACATCGTCAGCAGCAGCACCGGCAAAGTCTTCGTCGCACAATCACCCGAGATGTTCGGTTACGATTCTGACGGCAACCTCACCAACGACGGTCGCTGGGTGTACAGTTGGGACGCCGAGAACCGGTTGATTGCTGTAGAGACCGCCGTCTCGGCGGTGGCAGCCGGTGCCCCGCATGAGAAACTGCTGTTCGCCTACGATTCGCAAGGCCGCCGCATCAGCAAGACCGTCTCCAACTGGAACGGCAGCGCATGGTCTGAGATTTCGAATCTGAAATTCGTCTACGACGGCTGGAATCTGATTGCCGAGCTTTCCCCTTCCAGCTTTCCGCTTTCGCTCGTCCGTTCCTATACCTGGGGCCTCGACCTCAGTGGCTCCGAACAAGGCGCAGGCGGTGTCGGCGGCCTCTTGGCCGTCACCACCCACCAATCACCAGCTACGACCCACTACGTCGCCTACGACGGCAACGGAAACGTCACCGCGTTGACGGACGCTGACAGCGGGAGCCTGTCCGCCCAGTACGAGTACGGGCCTTTCGGAGAAACACTGAGAGCGACAGGTTCGCTGGCCCGAGAGAATCCCTTCCGCTTCTCCAGCAAGCCCGCCGACAACACCACGGGCCTCGTTCTGTACGAGTACCGGCCATACCACCCGAATACGGGGAGATGGCTCACGCGAGACTATTTGGAAGAGGACGGCGGCGCGAATCTCTATGGGTATGTTCGCAACGACGTGCCAGGTTTTGTTGATCCGCAAGGACTGAACCTCTACGCAATCGACGGGACCGGAAGTGACGAAGATACGCAATCGAACGTTAGCAAGTTTGTTGGTCGCTACAGTCCGTCAAATGGTCAAGCAAACTATTACAGAGGAGTTGGCAACCCTGCTGACAACTGGCGGTTTGGGCAGTCAGTGGGTGGTGCATTTGGTGCTGGTGCTGCCGGTCTTGTGAAGAAAGTGGCTTGTCAGATCTGCACGGATTACCATAAGGACTCAAACATCAAGATTGATATCGTCGGCTTCAGCCGGGGCGCTGCCATTGCGAATGAGATTGCCACGGAACTTCAGAAGAATGGCTGCCCTGGGCCCTGGCACGCTTGGATTGATTACCCTCCGGTACGCTTCTTGGGGTTGTTCGACGCTGTGTATTCATTTCCTCGCTATGTATCTTGGGCGTGGAACGATGAGACAATCCCGTCCAACGTCCAGAATGCGGCACACGCATTCGCAAGTAATGAAACGCGCATCACATTTAGGCCAGCCATTCTACAGCCTTCGTCGCCGAATACTCACCTCAACGAACAGTGGTTTCCGGGTCGCCACAGCGACATAGGCGGCACTTTCGATATGAATCAAGTGATTGGCATTCGGACGTTACGGTGGATGATCGAGCGCGCCATGGCGGCTGGTGTGCAGATGGATGACAAGGGACTGCCAAGTGTGCAGCAAATAGAAGACTTCATCCGCACTCACCCCAGGGCGGCGCGACCCGGTCCAAAGACTCCGAATCCGACAGCATGGATCAACGATTAGGCCCGTATATGAAAACCAAAATCATTGCTATTGTAGTTGGCAGTTTGTTGTTGGCCTTGGCGTTTGGCCTATACGTCTATTTGACAGAGTTCTATTACGTTCGGCCACATTACGCTCTCGGTCTGCGCAATGACACGGGCGAGGCGCTCCGGGACGCGGCGGTACGTGTTTTCCCAAAAGGGGAATTCGAGTTCGGCATCATGGATGGGCCGGCCCGAAAGAGCTATGAAGATCCGCCTTGGCCATTGCCCGAGAGATTTGTTGTGAGCTTTAATGATCCAAGCGGAAAGCGCTATGAGATTGCTGTGCCGAGTGGTGTTCGCAAGCCCTTCAGGGGACGACTTACAATTGTTCTCAAGAAGAATGTGACCGGTTACTACGCCGAAGTGGAACAGGGTTCTTTAGACCGGTAATCAAATCAAAGGGAGTAACAGTTTAGCCCGTTTTTTGCGCTCAGCTTGAGTTTTCGTAGAGGGCGGCTTGGGCGGTGGGGTTACGGTCTGTCCGTCCCCATTCAAGGCTGGAAAACGCGCGGCTCGTCCGCCACAATGCTCTGCGAAATGCAGAGTCGATCGCTGAAAATCTTCATCATGCTGGCCGTCGTTTTGGCGCTGGCGTTTCCGTTCCTGTTGGCATTGGAGAAGATCCATGAATCGGATACGTTCTGGCATCTCAAAACCGGGGAATGGATTCTGACACATGGCGCAATTCCCCGGGCGGATTCCTTTTCTTCCACCGTCCCCGGGAAACCGTGGCTCGACTGGGAATGGTTGTTCCAGGCGGGCATGTACATGGTTTACAGGGCTGGCGGATTCAACGCGCTTGTCGTCCTCAAAGGGTTACTGGCCGCGCTGACGGGGCTGCTGATCTATCAAGCCAGCCGACGCAATGAAGCGGGACCTCTGCTGGCGGCGATGGTGGTGATGGTGGCCCTGGTGGCATCTCGGGAACGACTGGAGATGCGGCCCGATCTGGCGTTTCTCCTGTTCGCAGCGGCGTTCATGGCGGTCTTGGAGGCAGGCCGACGCGGTCAACTGGGGTGGCTTTGGTGTTTACCGGTGCTGCAGGTCATCTGGGTCAATTGTCACGCTTCGTTTCTGTTGGGACCAGTTCTCGTGGCGGCATACGTTGTCGGCGATTCTGTAGGCCGCGCGACCTCACGCGGCGGGGAGGATCGCCCGCTGAGGGCAGCGGGCCTACAGTTGATCATTTTGCTGTTCGTTTGTGCGGCCTGCCTTTTGAATCCCTACGGGATTTCGTTGACCGAGCACGCGGTGTCTCAGACAGGAGCGGCAAGCCCGGCCGGCGCGATCGGGGAATGGCTGCCGACCCGTGAATTGCTGTTAACGGAGCCGAACTGGGCGTTTCGCGTGTTCTGGTGGTTGTTCTGGGTCAGCCCGATTCTTCTCGCAGCCCGTCTGGTAATCGAGTGGCGACGGTTTTCCTGGGCACACGCTTTGGTTGTGGCGGGAATGAGCGTATTGGCATTGCGGGCGAATCGGTTCACGGCCGTCTATGCGGTGGTCACGGCGCCGATTCTGGCCGGGGCTGCGGCGCAGGTTTTGAAGAAGATGAGCAGCGTGGTGGATCGCCCGGTTGTGCGTTGGGCTGCCACCGGGATTGTCGGCGCGCTGGCGGCATTTCTGATGGCGGTCGTGGTGACAGACCGGTGGTCGACGGTAGAAGAGCGGGAGCCCCGGTTTGGGTTGGGCGTCGATGAGTCGGCGGTCCCTTTGCGCGCGTTGGGTGTTCTCAACGGACTGTCGCCGAGCCTGGGATTGTTCAACACGTTCCCGTCGGGCGGACCGCTGATCTGGAGTTGCGTTCCGCCGTGGAAGGTGTTTATCGATGGACGCGCGAATCTGTACGGAAGGGAGTTTGTAGATCAATATCACGCGGCCATGCGCGATCCGGAGAAGTGGGAGACGTTGATGCGCGAGCGCGACATTTCGATCGTGTTCGTCGAGTACGCGACGGCGGACGACAGCGTATTGCTGAAGCATCTGGCGCAAAGCCCGGAGTGGACCCTGTATTACTTCGACCAGGCGGCCTGCCTCTTCACCCGCTCGGGACAAGCGAAGCCGCAGGTCACCTGGGACGATCCAGACATTACCTGGAAATACGCGGTCGGGGTCGCCAACCGGTTGGCGGGCACGGACAAGATTCGGTGGGGACGGGCGATGGCGACGATGGGCAATTTCCTGATGGTGTGCGGCAAGGTGGACGCGGCGAACCGGTTGTTCAACGAGGCAGTGGCGGTGAATCCGGGCATCTCGGAGGCGTGGATGAACCTCGGCGTCATCGAGCGCAATCGCGGCCACCTGGATCGCGCGAGGGAAATGGCCGACCGGCTGTTGGAACAGAACCCGTATTATTATCCGGCGCGGCTGATGCGTGCCGAGGTTGAAGCGGCGCAAGGCGATGTCGAGGCGGCCATTGCGGAGGTGGACGCGGTATTGTGGCGCGTCCCGCATTCGGCCCAGGGCTGGTTCAAGCGGGCGCAATTGGCCGCCCAACAGGGCGACCGAGAACGGGCGATCCGCTCACTGAGGCGAGTGGTGGCGGAAGGCGTTGAAGACCCGACCGTGTATTGGTTTCTGGCGCGGTTACTGGCGCGCGAGGGCAGGCGGGACGAGGCGATGAAGGCGTATGAAGACTGCCTTCGGGTGTGGGTGGGCCCACCCGAAAAGAGGGCGCAGATTCAAAGCGAACTCCAGCGGCTGCAGACCGTCAGACCATCGCAATAAATCGCACGGACGCAGTAAATCGCACTTGCGTGCCAGAGTTTTTCTAATATTGTTGTAGCGTCAAAAGGAGCGCATGGGACTGATGGAAGAACTGACATGCCCAAATTGTAACGTGGACGTCCATCCGGCCGAACTGAAGAAGAATGGTCTGCGGTGTCCGACGTGCGGCTTCGACATGAGCGAGTCCTCGGGGGAAAAGGATGATTTCGACGACGACGAGGACCTGGAAGACAAAAAGGAAGAAGACGAGGACGAAGAAGAATAGTTCTCGGTGCTCGCTTTTCCAATTCCTGAGTGAGATGAATGCTCATTGAAGTATTTGAAGCCGGGCCCGCCGCGACCAACGGGTATCTGGTCTGCGACCATACGGACGGTCATGCCCTGGTGATTGATGCTCCCCTGGGAAGCGCCTCCGACATGGTCGCCCAGGCCGGTGTTTGGAAAACCCCGATCGATTATCTCGTCAATACGCACGGACACTGGGATCATTTTCTCGATAACGCCGCACTCCTGCGTTCCACCAGGGCCCGATTCGGGCTTCACGTTGACAGCGCGCCGCTTCTGAAGCTGCCGCAAACCAGGATGTTCGGCCTGGACATCGAGATCGAGCCGACGGAGCCCGACTTTTTTCTCGAAGAAGGCAGGCCGTTCGAGGTCGGCAAGCTGAAGTTCGAGATTCTGCATTGTCCCGGTCATTGTCCCGGCAGCGTGGTGTTGTTTGAACCGCGCGAGCGCGTGGCGTTTGTGGGCGACGTCCTATTTGCCGGCTCCATCGGGCGCACCGATCTGCCCGGCGGCGATCATGAATTGCTGCTGCAATCCATTCGCGACAAACTTTTTCCGTTGGGCGACGACGTGCGGGTGTTGTCGGGACACGGACCCGCCACGACCATCGGCCGGGAACGGCTGACCAATCCGTTCCTGGTCGGCTGACCCTCATTTCACCCTTGAAAATCAATGGTTGCAAGCAAGTCGGACGTTTTGTAGGATAATTGAAACCTTAACCTCAAGGAGGATCAAACAAAGTTATGGCTAAATTGACGAAGTCAGCGACGTTAAGTGTGCTCGCGGCGAAGACGGGTCTTTCGAAGAAGCAGACAGGTCAGTTCATCGATGAACTGGTGAAATTGGCCTACAAGGAAGCGAAGAATTCGTTCACGCTTCCGGGTCTGGGCAAGCTGGTGCTGGTGAACCGCGCGGCCCGCGTGGGACGCAACCCGGCCACGGGCGCGCAGATTCAGATTCCCGCCAAGCGCGTGGTGAAGTTCCGCGTTGCCAAGGCAGCGAAGGATTCCATTCTCGGCGGCAAGTAATTCGCACAGATAGTAATTGGATTTGCTGCGAAGCAAACGGGGCGGCTCGAACATCGTTCGGGCCGCCTCTATTTTTGCGGCGCGTTGTTAGCAGGCTTCTGCGTGAACGCGGTGATATTGTGGATGCCGGCGGCTCGCGCCGCATCCACGACCTGCATCACCGTCCCATAACTGGCTTTCTCGTCCCCGGAAAACTCCAGCAACACCTCGGGATTCTTCGCCCTGGCGTCGCGCAACGATCTTTCCAGGTCGCCCAGGCCGACCGGCTGGTCGTCGAGATAGATCTTGTCGTTCGGTGTGACCTTGACGCTCAGGTGGGCGATTTTTTCTTTCCCAATTTCTTCCGCCGTACGCGCCTCGGGCAGTGTCACCTTGACGGCGTTGGGAGCATTGGACGCCACCCGGAACGTGGTCGACGCGATGAAGAAGATCAGGAGGTTCAGCAAAATATCCACCAGATTGATCATCCGGATCTGCGGCGTGCGGTGCCGGGGGGACATTTCGAAGATTCGCATAAACCAGGCTTCCGTCGTCCTATCGGTACAATCGGGTGAGCAGTTCGTTGGTGTGCCGCTCCATTTCCAGGATCAGCAGCTCGATCCGCCGACGCAGATACATGTAGGCAGTCAGGGCGGGGATCGCCACCGCCAGACCCGTCAGCGTGGCGATGAGCGCCTCGAAAATGCCGCGCGAAATCTGGGAGGGATCACCCAGCCCATGCTGGGCCACGTCCATGAACAGGTGCACCATGCCGCTGACCGTGCCCAGCAATCCGAGCAGCGGGCTGATTTCGGCAATGAGCGAAAGCGTCGTCAACCCACGCTCCATGCGGCCGACCACCTGACGGGCGACGGATTGGACCGCATCGACGTTTTCGGTCTTGGAGAGCGAAACGTGTGCAAAGACCACCTGCACGAGTTCGCCCAGGACGCTCAGGTCGGTCTCGCAGAGAGCCTTGAGTTTGTCCTTCTGCTCCGTTGAAGAAAGATTCTTTTCGATCAAATCGGCGAGCACTGGCGAGACAATCTTCTTTCGTTGGAGCGCCCAAACGCGTTCGAAAATGATCGCCAGGCCCGCCACCGAACACAACAGCAGCGGGTACATGGCGACTCCACCTTGACGAAACCATTCGGGCATTTTCAAACCTCCGTTGATTGCTTAATAATAAAAGGTGAAATTAACTTCGCGCGGCTCGTTCCCAATCAAGGTGCGAAGTTTTTCGGGTAACGGCTCGAACGGCGCTGATTTTAGGATGGCCAGTTCGCAAAATGAAGCCAAAACGACGCCGGCAGTGTTTTCTTTGAGGTCCATGACCGGGTGGCCCCCTGCGTCCGTTTGCACGTTGCCATCCTCCATGAGATAGAAGCGTACCGTCACCGTGCCGGCGCGTTCGTACAACTGCTGCTGTTCGATCAGTGCGTACCAGCGGCTTTGCACCGCGGTAATGATCTGTTTGTCGTAGGCGCCGAATGGACTGTCTTCCACATTGAACGCGGCGACGCCGATGCGGGTGACACCCGACACGGCCAGATGCGATTTGGCCGCGCCAATTTCCCGCTGCGACGCCCTGCCGGGTGATGCAGGCGCCAGCGCGGGAGATGCTGCGGGTGTCGGCTCGTCGTGCACTGGCGAAGACGGCTGCGCCGGCACAACGGGCGGCGCCAGCGCAAGTTCCCGGGGGATCATGGCAAGTTGTTTTGGCTCGGCGGCGTTCAGTCCTTTGGGGGCCACATCCCTGGGTTTGGGTTGTTCAGCGGTTGATGTTGCAGTAGGCGGCGTTGGAGTGACCGGCTTTGTTGGCTCTGGATTGGCAGGCACACGGGGCATGGGAGGCTGGGGTGACGGCGGCGACCGCGGCGCTGGAGCAAGGGATGGCGCTGCACCAAGGTCCGGCACGACATTTTCCGTGCTCATCATCCGGGTTTCTTTGCCGTTCAAGAAAGGTGTCTCGCCGGTCTTGCCGGTCGGATTCTCAGGATTGGCGGCGACCGTGGCCCGGTCGGAGTAATATTTCGCATCTTTCGGCTGTTCCCCCGTGACCTGGCGGTTGTCCGTCTCCATGAACTGCTGCGGCGGTTTGGGCGCGGCCTTCGGCGGGGCAGGCGCAGGAACTTCGACGAAGGTAATGGTTTGCAGTGCCGGCTTTGATGGCGCGAACTTGGCCGGCGCGAACACCACGTTCAAGATTCTGGCGAGCGGTCTGAACAACGGAAACCCGGCCAGCGATTGGCGATACTGCCAGGCGCCAAACATCATGGCATGCAGGAGCAGCGAGGCCAATATCGCCACTTCCAATGACAGGTTTTGACGGGCCGATGGCATAGTGCGCTCAATAGGATAGCAAATCTGGCGTCTGCATCAACTAAGCGTCGCCGATCATGCCCAGCTTCTCCAGCGTCGCCCGCAACCGTTCTGCCGGCAGCCCGACGACGTTGCTGTAACTGCCTTCTACGCGTTCGATGATTGTATTGCCGTGCTCCTGCGCCGCGTAGGCACCGGCTTTGTCCAATGGGTTGATCTTGGAGAAGTATTCCCCAATCTGCTCTCGCGTCAGGGCGCGCATCCAAACCCTGGTTGTGTCCGCAAAAGTGATTTCCATGTCGAGCGAACGATGGATGAGGCAAACGGCTGTCATCACCTGATGTTGTCGCCCAACAAGTTGCTCCAGCATCTTCATGGCTTCGTCGTGGTTGGACGGTTTGCCGAAAATTTTGCCATTGAGGACGACGATGGTGTCGGCGCCGATGACGATCGAGTCCGGATGCCTTCCCGCGACCGCCCGCGCTTTGAGCTGCGCGTTCTGCATGGCGAGCACTTCCGGGGCGGCGCCGGCGGATACTTCTTCCACGCCGTCGGGCCGGACGACGCGAAAGGGCAGCCTCATTTCCCGCAACAATTGCTCGCGCCTCGGTGACGCGCTGGCCAGGATGATTTGAGGTTTGTGCATGTCGGTAAACTCGATTATCGTGAACACGGAAGTATGCGAAGCGAACCCGGCAAAGTCGAGCATCTCTACGTCCACGTCCCGTTCTGCGCGGCGAAGTGCAACTACTGCGCGTTCTACTCCGAGCCGGACAGCGCGGCAAAGATGGGGGGCTATGTGGACGCCGTGCTGAAGGAATTGGAGCGCCTGTGTTTTGCGAAGGCTCCGCTTGCCGAGATCCCAACGACGGCAGGCGAAGCGCCTACCCTACAATGCATTCAGCTTGAGCCTACCACCATCTTCTTCGGCGGCGGCACGCCGAGTATGCTCCCGGTGCCGCTAATGCGCCGCTTACTTCAAGGCACTTATGCGCTTGGACACTCGGGCCCGGTGTCCGAGTGGACCATCGAGTGCAATCCATCCACTGTATCCACGGAGAAAGCAAAGATGTTTCATGAATTCGGCGTCAACCGGATCTCGATGGGAGTACAGGCGCTTGAGGACGTATTGCTCCAGACCATCGGCCGGGTGCATTCCGTCAAATCGGCCGTCGAGTCCTACGAAAAGCTGCGTCGGGCCGGGTTTGAGAACATCAACCTCGATTTGATGTTCGGTTTGCCGGGCCAGACGGTCGAACAGTGGCAGACGACGTTGCGGCGCGCGATTGCGTTGCAGCCGGAACACATTTCGATCTACTGCTTGATTTTGGAAGAGGACACGGAGTTCTGGTCGCTGTTCCAGAAGGGATTGCTGAAGCCGAACGAGGAACAGGAGTTGGCGATGTACGAGTTCGCCATCGAAATCCTTACGGCAGCCGGCTATCGCCAGTACGAGATCAGTAATTTCGCCAAACCCGGCCGCGAATGCGCCCACAACATCGCGTATTGGGAGGGCAAAGATTATCTCGGGCTAGGTCCGAGCGCCTGTTCCACGATCGGCGACCGACGCTGGCAAAACGTGCCGGCCATTGACGGCTACATTCAGGCCATCAGCGACCGGCAGTCAGCGATCAGCTTCCAGGAAACGGTCACGCCCGAACTTCGCGCCTCCGAGCGTGCGGCGTTCGGCATGCGGATGATCGACGGGGTGCCTGCCGAACTGGTGCGAGGAAGGTGGGACAAGCAGATTGCGGCGCTGCTGTCAGCCGAGTTGGTGCAGTGGCGGAACGATCGGCTCCAGCCGACGCGTCGCGGTGTGTTGTTCGCCGACGAAGTGGCCGCGGAGTTTGTGTGAACGCTGGAATACCTATGGGAGAGACATAGGGTTTGGGACGGAATACCCGGAGCGAGATCCGTGCTCAATAAGTCAGGGTGAATCCCAAGCCGATTTGATTGCGATCGTACTTCAGGCCGGGCAGGTCCGTGGTGAGTTGAGTGTATTGATAATTGACATTCAATGCCAGCCATTCTCGGAAGGAATAACTCAGACCGAGGTGAGCAAGCAACTGTTGCTCCGTTGCGGAAGCAGAAACGGCCGGCGCACCTGGCGGCCCCGGTATTGGCGAGACGAAGGAACTGTAAACATATGATGCGTCGACCAGAAGGTTCAGTCTGGTCGTCAGTCGGTGAGTGAGTTGCAGAGAAAACGAGGTGTTTTGCGAGGCGCTGAACTGTCGTGTGAATCCCACGGTCACTTGACTCAGCGAGTAGCCAGCCGTGAAGGAGACGGTATTCAGTGGGCCATAGTTGTAAACCAGGGATCCAAATTCCGACGGAGCCGTATTCACACTGCCATCTTCGGATTCACGGATCGTGTAGCCACTATTGATCTGCAGCGACAAGCGGGGATTGAACCGCCTCACGAGGGAAAAATACCCCGTGTGTGACTGGGAGTTGGCGGCATTGTTGGTCCCGGGATTGGAATAAATGGTCACGGAATACTGGTAGTTGAGGCCCACGGTGGTGCGTTCGTCCAGCGCATAAAGCACAGATAAGGTCGACTGATAATCCTCGTGATCGCTGTTCGTTGCCATTTGCGGGAGGTCATACTTCCAGGTGTCCCAGCTTCCGCTGATTTGCAGGTTCCATCGGGGCGCCAACGAATAGTTCACGCTTCCCCCTGCAATTGCATATGTGTAGTCTCCCGCTTGAATAATCGTGATAGGATTACCGCCCTGGGTTTGCACGAGTTCCGGTATCAGGGAACGGACAAAATTCCCGTTCAGGTTGATCGACAACCGCGGGCTGACCGAGTAATTGGCGCCGAAGACGAGATTGTGGGACTCGTTGAAGCCGCCCAATTTGACGTCCTGTGGATAGGTGAGTCCGTAATCGTAAGTCAACCCCATGAACATTCTCTCAAGCGGAACGTTGGCGCGAAACACGACGTCCGAATTATACCGTAAGCCAGACTGGCGGTTGTTCTCCGTGGCGTTGAAGTTGTCGTCGTAGGATCCACCCTGCGTCAGGTGAATCCCCCAATTCCGATTCTGGTCGGCGGGAGGGGTAAGATCCCATCCAGCAAGGCAAGCGCTGGTCGCCATCACCCACAAGAGCAATGCCAACCCAGGAGAGGGGAGCCGCCAACGCAGGCTCACGCACACCGTCCCTGATGGCGCTCTGACGGCGCCATCATTCCACGAATTCCAGATGCACAGGGCGCGGCAACAGCGCCGCGTGATACCCGCGGGCCAACAGCCGCACGATGGCTTCCCGTCCGTGCTGGCCCATGCTGGCCGTCAATGGATTCACGTACATACCGACAAACTTGTCCGTCATGGCTGCATCCATCCCCCGGCCGTATTGCATCGCGTGAGCGACAGCCTCTTCGCGATGGGTCTCCGCATACTGGATGCTCTGCTGCAGCAAATCCGCAATCTTCCGCATCAGTTGTTTGCCAAGGTCCTTGCGAACGCCGTTGACGCCCAGGGGAACGGGCAGACCCGTATCCGCATGCCACCACTCGCCCAGGTCCACGATCTTGTGGAGTCCCATTTGCCGATAGGTCAATTGTCCCTCGTGAATCAACAGGCCCGCGTCCACTTCGCCATCTCGCACCGCTTCCATGATGCGGTCAAAGGCCACGACTTCGAATTTGAAATTCATCAGCAGCAATTTCAGCAGGAGGTAGGCGCTGGTCATGGTCCCCGGCACGGCAATCCGCAAATCGGCCAGCTCACCGACTTCCATGGGGCGCCGGGCTACGACGATCGGGCCGAAGCGGTCGCCGAAGCTTCCGCCATTGGGCAACAGCGCATACTTGTCCATGACATACCCATAGGCGTGCACGCTCAGGGCTGTGACCTCGAATTCGCCTTCCACGGCGCGATGATTGAGACTTTCGATGTCCTCGATTTTTTCGGTAAAGGTCAGTCCGCAGGTGTCAATCTTGCCGTGGGTCAACGCGTAAAACATGAAGGCGTCATCCGGGTCGGGGCTATGCCCGATACAAATCTCGCGTGGTTCCATGAGCGCGGTCTCCTTAATTGGTTGCCAAACTCGCAAACGGCTGCTAACTCTATTCGCACACACCGCGGTTTGCACGAACAAAAATCGCTGAAATCCATGAACGACAACTGCAAGCGGTTGGTCCGCGGCATCCTGTGAAAGTCCTCGACATCCTCCAGAACACGCGCCCGACGATTTCCTTCGAGTTTTTCCCTCCGAAGGACGCGGCGGCGATGAGCCATTTGCTGGAAACGTTCTCCCACCTGCGCGATCTGCGTCCGTCATTCACCTCCTGCACCTACGGCGCCGGCGGGAGCACCCGGGCCCGCACGCTGGAAGTCACCCTCAACATCAAACAGCAATTCGGCCTGGAAACCATGGCCCACTTCACTTGCGTCGGGCAGACGCTCAAGGATATGGGTGAAGTGTTGGAGAACTTCGCGCAGCACGGTATCGAAAACGTCCTCGCCCTGCGCGGCGACCGGCCCGTTGGCCAGGCCGAACCGCCCGAAGGTTGGTTTCCCGACTTCAAGAATGCCGTGAATCTCATTCGCTACATCCGCGACCGATTCGGCGACGCGTTCAGCATCGGTTGCGCCGGGTATCCCGAAAAGCATCCCGAAGCCCCCGATTTGGAAACGGACATGCAGTACTTGAAAGCGAAGGTGGACGCCGGGGCCGACTTCGTCATCACGCAACTGTACTTCGAGAACCGGGATTTTTTCCGCTTCGTCCAGCGCGCCCGGGCCATCGGTATCGCCGTTCCGATCGTGGCCGGCATCATGCCCGTGACCAACGTGGCCCAGATCAAAAGGTTCACCAGCATGTGTGGCGCGGTGATTCCGGGAAAAATGCTTGCCGACCTCGAACCCATGGCCGGCAATCCCGATGCGGTTGCTGAATACGGCGTCGCCTGGGCCACGGCTCAATGCCGCGAACTCCTCGCTGCCGACGTCCAAGGCCTGCACTTCTACACCCTCAACAAATCCAAAGCCACCCGCCGGATCGTCGAAAACCTGCGTCGCGAAGGCGTGTTGCGGTAGGTGTTGTAGGGGGCATTGCAGGACACGTCAGAGAGAGCTCGAACGGCGCGCCCGGCGTGCCTGCCCCGATTCCTTATCGGGGTCGCGCCCTACCAAAACGTACGGGGACTCGGCTGTCGGTAGGGCTGGACTGCCGGGCCAGCCGATTTTTTCAACGGCGTCTGCGGTCAAATCCCGAAAACTCTCTGCACCAGCCCCGGCAGAATCTCCCCGGCACTGCCTTGCAGCGACCAGTCCGCCATCCGCGAAACAGGCGTTGGCTCGCGATTGATCTCCGCCGTTTTCGCACCGCGCCGCCGCGCGGTGTGGAGAAAGCTCGCAGCGGGTTCAACCACCGCGCTCGTGCCGATGGAGAAGAAAAGGTCGCAGCTCTCCAATGCGTCGTGGGCATTCTGGATGGCGTCGTCGGGCAACAGCTCGCCAAACCAGACAACGGCGGGCCTCCGCGCACCGCCACAAGCGCATCGAAGCGGGTATTCCTTGAACGGCACTTCTCGCTCTTCGTGCTCGATCCCGCAACGGGTGCAGCGCCAGATCCACAACGTCCCGTGCAACTCGACCACGTTGCGGCTGCCCGCCGCCTGGTGCAACCGGTCCACATTCTGCGTCAACAAAGTGAAGCACCGGTTCTGCTCTTGAAAATGTTTTCCCAACCAGGCCAGGGCCAGGTGCGCCGGGTTTGGTTTTGCTCCGGCGCATTTCTGTCGCCGCCAGTCGTACCACCGCGTCACTGTTTCCGGGTCGCGCGCAAACGCTTCGGGAGTGGCCAGTTCGCGCGGATCGTACTTCGCCCAAAGCCCTTCCAGCGGATCGCGAAACGTCGGGATCCCGCTCTCCGCCGATACGCCCGCTCCGGTCACCACCACAACCGCTCGTGCTCCTCGGAGTGCCGTCACCAAGGAATCTGGGATGACAAGTTGCATTTACGCCGCCGAGTTTAGCGCAACTTGCTGTTCAAAACCATTGCTGCCGGAGCGTGGAGAATCTGCGGCGGAAATACCATGGTGTCCGAATCTCGCTGAGGCGGCGTTCCGACGGGCTTGGCGGCTTGGCGACTTTGCATGAGAGACTTCTTTGCTTCGCGGTTCAAAGAAATCTTTACTCTGGCGCGGGGGTGCCGGAAACTTCCCCGGTATATGCCATTATTGAAACAGGATCAGGAGTTGATTCAGCAGCTTATCCAGTCCCGTGTCGGCGAGGGCAATGGGGAGAACGCCGATCTCGTGGCCGAGATCATCGAGACGGCGTTGCGATTGGTCAACGACAAGGCGGACCGTCTGGATGTGAAGGTGATCACCTCCGCGTTGAAGGAATTGCGGTACGCCTCTAAAATCTTCTCGCCCTACCGCGGCCGGCGGAAGGTCACGGTGTTCGGGTCGGCCCGCACCGGCCCGGACGGGCCCGAGTACAAACAAGCGGTTGCCTTCGGCAAGGCGATCGTCGCGCACGGATTCATGGTCATCACAGGCGGCGGCGAAGGGATCATGGGCGCGTCCCAACGCGGCGCGGGACGAAACAACAGTTTCGGATTGAACATCCGGTTGCCCTTCGAGCAGGAGCCGAACTTGGAGATCGCCGGGGATCGCAAGCTGATCCATTTCAAATATTTCTTCACGCGGAAACTGTGTTTCATCAAGGAAAGCGATGCGGTCGTGTTGTTCCCCGGCGGATTCGGCACGCACGACGAAGGATTCGAGACGCTGACGTTGCTGCAGACGGGCAAGAGCCAGCCCAAACCGTTGGTGTTCATCGACCGGCCGCGCGGGAATTATTGGAAGACGTGGTGGCGGTTTGTCGAAGACCAATTATTGGATGCCGATCTGATCAGTAAGGAGGACCTGGCCTTGTTCAAGGTTACCGACGATGTCGAGGAGGCGTGCGAGGAGATCACGCATTTTTATAGGAATTACCATTCCTGCCGGTATGTGAAGGATTCGCTGGTGATGCGGGTGAAACATCCTGTCACGGAAGGCCTGATACGCACCCTGAACGAGCGCTTTGCCCGCATCTGCCTCAATGGTGCGCAATTCCGGTCTTCGGAACCACTGCCGGAAGAGGAAAACGAGCCGGAGTTGGCCACCTTGCCCAGAATCGTCTTCCCATTCAATCGGACAAATTTCGGACGGCTCCGCTCGTTGATCGACGTGATCAACCAGCATTAGGAACAGACACCGAAAGCCGACCCGACGGGGCGAGACGCCCGTGCTACTCGGACGGCCGTTCCTGCAGACTGCGCCGGGGGGAAGGGATTGGATCCGTCCTGGCCCGTGGAACCTGGCCCGCCACGCGCCAGCCGTCGTGCATCCGGCGCAGTTGCCGCGGTGGCACGCGAAGGAAATACAGCATCGTCAGCCACCAATTCAGGAGAGCAGTTTTTAACACCCGGGTGGCGTTCGCACGCCGGTCGCTACTGATCAGCCCCCGGTGGATAAAAGTGACGCGGCCCGCTCGCCGCAGACGACAGGCGAACGCGACGTCTTCCATGATCGGCATCTTGGGGAATCCGCCGAGCACCTCGAAGACCTGCCTCCAAACGAAGATTCCCTGATCGCCCCCTGGCAACTTCAAGGCGCGGGCGGGTTGGTTGGTGATCCTGCTGACCCAGCGGCACAGCCGCCGCGGCGAATCGATGTTGAGATCGAACGCTCCACCGACAGCCCCATCGTTGATCATGCGCCGCTGGATTTCCTCAAGAGCGCCGGGCATCAGGAACGAGTCGGCGCGCAAAAAAAGCAGAATGTCGCCGGTCGCGTGAAGAGCGCCAAAGTTCATTTGGTCGGCGCAACTGCCCAAAGTGACAAACACGTAGGGCGTAAACCGCCGCGCAACTTCGACCGTTTGGTCGGTAGACCCTGCGTCGACGACAATCAGTTCGACATCCGAATAAAAGGCCAATTGACGAAGTGTGACGCGCAGGTTGGCCTCGTCGTTGAACGTCGGAATGATGACCGTGATTAACATGGTGCAACTACTCGCTCGCCATTCTCCCTACCAGAGTTCGCGGCTGAATTCCACTCAATTCGCCCCAAGAACAAGGTTTTTCGGACTTTCGGCGCTGCCGGTGGCGAATTCATCCCAGCGTCGCCAGCGCTTCGCTGATGCTGCCACGGATGCAGGTGAAGATCGGCGTGTCGCGCAGCGTGTACTTGCGCACCTCGTGCTCGCGCATCTCCATGACCAGGTCGATGAACTCCTCCGGCTTGTCGCCTTCGAAGGCGACAATGAACTCGGGATCGTCGAGGCCGAAACAGTAGATGGTGTTGATCTTGATGCCGGGGTAACGGTGGCCGGTCTCGATGTGGACGTTCATCATACGTTGGCGCTCTTCCTTCGGCAACAGGTACCATTCGGTCGTCTTCCAGAACGGGTAAATGAAAATGTACTTATTCTCGCCGGGAACGACACGGCCGCGCCGGCCTTCGCTGCCGGGATGCTCGTGCTTGTCCACATACATCGAGCGCCTGGTCATGCCGAGATAACTGTACGGTGTGGAACACCATTTCCCGAGGCTGGTGTTGAGCAGTTGCGTGCTCATCTCCGTGAAATCTTCCAGCCGCTCGGAGATACGCCAGAGCAGAAAGTCCGTGTCGGCGCGCGTGCCGACGGTCGTGAAGGGAATGATCAGGCCGCGCGTTTTCCAATCCTTGACCACGCCCTCGAACTCGCCTTTGCCGCGTTCGCGTTCCTCTGGAGAAAGGCGCCGCCAGGCGGGATCGACCTTGAAGAACAGGTAATTGACGTATTGCCGTTTGATTTCGTTGCTCATGACCCACTCCCTTTTCCGTTACGCCACCGCTGCATTGCTCCCAATCTTTTCCCTGCTATACTATCACGCCATGCGACGAAAAACAGGGGTCCTGGTATTCACACACGGCTCGCGGCTCAAGGAGGGCAACGAGATCATGATCCATCTCGTCGAGCAATTGCGCCAGCGGCTCGGCTACGACCAGATCGAACCGTGTTTCATGGAACTGGGCAAACCGCTCATTCCCGTCGCGATCAAGAAGCTGATTTCCAAGGGCTGCAACCACATTTTCGGGTACGCTTTTTTTCTCGTGCCGGGCTCGCATCTGCAGCAGGACATCCCCTTCATCTTCGAGCAGACGCTTAAGAAATTCCCGGGCGTCACCTACGAACTCTCGCCACCGATGATGTCCGACCCGATGATCGTGGATTTCGTCGCCAAACACATCGAGCAGGCTCTCGACTGACCGCGCGACGGCTGAATCATCGGGAATTTTCTTTACCGCCGCTCTCTGTTCTGGTACCGCTATCAACAGTTCTTTCAGAAGCAGTACACGTCGGCGCAGGGAACGCCGTGAGAATCGGCGACAGTGGCGCTGCTGTAACTGGCTACGAAAGCCCAACCCGGATCTGTAGCCGCACCCTTAATGGGTGCGCGCGACAAGCGCAGGCTAAAGCCTGCGGCTACACACGGAAGAGCCATCCAAACGGAGAAGGCGGGCGAGTAGGCCTGCTCCGATCCCGCAAATGCGGGACGGGGCAAGATGCCAGAAGTCAGAATAACGGCCGACGCGAAATTCAACGTCCTTCGAACCAAAGGAGAATTGTCATGTTCCGTTCCAAATTCATTGCCGTCCTCGCGGCGGTTGCCCTGGCCTCTCAGGCCGGCTTCGCGGCGGTCAGTTTCACCGAGAACTTTTCCACCAACCCGACCAATACGTGGTCGTACGGCATTGGCGACAATACCAACACCCAGATCATCTGGAATGCTTCTGCCCCGCCCGCCTGGGCGGGCGACTCCGTGGGCGAACTGGATGTACACCTGGATTCGTCACTGCCTACCGTGCGCTTTCAGCGTCTGCTCGGCGTGACGCTCACCGACACCAACAGCTTCACGCTTTCAACCGTCTTCAGTTTCAACGTCATCAACGCCCCAGGCGATCAGCAGATGCAAATCGCCTTCGGACTGGTCAACAGCGCGCTCACGGGCGGTGATCGCACCGGTTCCCCGACCAATTTCTACAGCGACAACACGTTTCACACGGTCGAGTTCGATTATTTCCCGAATGTCTCGGCCCTGTTCGGCGGGCCGACCCTGACGCCGACCGTGTTCGGCGCGCAAGTCAGCTCCAATGCGGACGCGTTCAGCAATATCGCCTCGATTTTCGGGTCGGACTCCGACCTCGGGGATAACATCAACGGCATCACGGCGCTGCCGCAGAACGTGACCTTGCGCGCAGATCTCGTTTACAACGGCGCGACCAAGACGATCACGCTGACCATGAGCCAGGTAAACTCCAATGGAACACTCACCGTCCTGGACACGGAACTTCCTTCCCTGACGTTGACCTCATCCTTTTACAACGTCGATTTCCCATTCCAGGTGGATTCGCTGGCCATCCTCGCGTATCAGGATGGATTCACCACCACCGACGAACCGTCGTTGGTTGCCGATCTCCGGTTTCAAGAATTCGACTTCACGTCGGATCTGCCCCAGGCGCCGAGTTACGTGTCGATCGCAGTCATCAATACGAATGTCTCCCTGACTTTTCCCACGATTTCCAACGACGTTTACGACGTCCAGAGCACCACCGACCTCGTTTCGGGTGCCTGGAGCACCATCGCAAGCAACCTTGCCGGCTCGGGCGAAGTCATTACGAACGTGGACGTGGGCGGAGCCACCGTTCCCCAGCGGTTCTATCGGGTGAGGGTTGTGGTGCCGTAAACGGAGAAGCGCATGAAGCGTCACGCGTTCACGTTGATTGAATTGCTCCTGGTGATCGCCATCGTTACGATACTGACGGGCATGCTCCTGCCCACACTCAACCGCGGGCGCGAGTCGGCGCGGGCGGCTTCCTGCATCTCCAATCTTCGCCAGGTCGGCTTGGCGACGGAAATGTACGTGGATGATTACGGATGTTATTTTACCTGGTTCACAACGCAGGGTTCCAATCGTCTGTGGTATTTTGGGTTGGAGTCACCGTACAATCCGAACGGGGCACCAGGTGCGCGCCACATCGATTTGACAAAAGCAAAGCTTTATCCTTATCTCCAGAAGTTGCACGGCGCTGAGGTCTGCCCCAGCTATAACTACCGCTCTTCCTTGTGGCGCCAGAAATTCGACCAGATTACGTACGGCTACGGATACAACATCTACGGATTGACGACGAACAACATCGGCAAGAAACCGACCGAATTACGTGACGCATCGCGCATCATTTGCTTTGCCGACGCCGCGCAGGTGAACACAATCCAGCCTCCTGCATCCTCGAGCAATCCGATGATCGAGGAATCTTACTTCATAGAATATTCCAAACTAAGTATTCCGACGACGCACTTTCGTCACACGGGATTCGCGAACGTTTTGTTTTGTGATGGGCATGTCGCTCCGTTGCCGATGGCGCCCGGCACGCTCGATTCGCACCTGTCGTCCGCCAAAATCGGAAGACTGAATCCCAACGGAGACACGAGCCTGTTTTGGTAGTGGTTGGCTGTTTGGAGGGCGCGGCTCCTCACATCCCAATTCGTTCCCGAATCCTGGCGGCGATGGCTTCGGCGAACAACTTGATCTGGCGGCCCTCGCGTCCTTCGATCAACAACCGCGCCTTGGGTTCGGTCCCGGAGTAGCGCAGCAGGACACGGCCTTCGCTGCCGAGTTTGGCTTCCGTCTCTTTCACCAACTGAAGGACGTCGGGCATCGTTTCCCACGCGGGTTTGCTTTTCACCCGAACGTTGACCACGATCTGGGGGAATTTGGTCACGACCTGACGCAGTTTGCTGAGCGGTTTGCCCGTTTCCATCAGGATCCGCAACACCTGCAACGCGCTGACGACTCCGTCGCCCGTGGTCGTGAAATCGCGGAAAATCATGTGGCCGGATTGTTCGCCGCCGACGTTGAGATCGTCGGCCAGCATCCGCTCGATCACATAACGGTCGCCGACCTGGGTGCGGACCACCTGTCCGCCGTTGTTGCGGATGGTGTAATCCAGACCGAGATTGCTCATCACGGTGGCGACGAGCGTGTTCTTCTTGAGTTCTCCGCGGCTCAGCCAATCGAGAGCCGTGATGGCCAGCACGTCGTCGCCATCTACGAGGACACCGCTCTCATCGCACAATTGTACGCGGTCACCGTCACCGTCGTGGGAAATGCCCACATCGGCGCCGAGTTCGCGCACGGCCTTGCAGACGACTTCGGGATACGTGCTGCCGCAGTTCTTGTTGATGTTGGTGCCGTCGGGGGTGTTGTTGAGCACGGTGACGTGCGCGCCGAGTTCGCGCAGCACGCAGGGAGTGCTCTTGTACGTCGCGCCGTTGCCGGTGTCGACCACCACGCGCAATCCTTCCAGCGTCATGCCTTTGGGAAACGCCGCCTTGGCGAACTCGACGTATCGCCCGAGCGCGTCATCGATGCGCATGGCCTTGCCGATCTCCTCGGCCGTTGGGCGAATGTCCTCGATCGCGCCGCTGAAGACCAGATGCTCGATCTGTTTCTCGATCGCATCGTCGAGCTTGTAGCCATCGTCGCGGAAGAACTTGATGCCGTTGTCTTCGTAAGAATTGTGCGAAGCGGTGAGGACGATGCCCGCGTCGGCGCGCAGCGACCGGGTAATATACGCCACGCCGGGCGTCGGCAATGGACCGATCAGCAACACGTCCACGCCCATCGACAAAACTCCCGACGCGATGGCGTTCTCGAGCATGTAACCGCTCAACCGTGTGTCTTTGCCGATGACAATGGCATGCCGCCCGTGACCTTTGGCAATCGGTGAACGGGACCGGAAAACGTGGGCAGCGGCGCGTCCGAGCTTCAGCGCGGTCTCCGCTGTGACGGGGTCGACGTTGGCGACGCCGCGCACGCCGTCGGTGCCGAAGAGTCTTTTTTCGCTGGCTGGGACGCTCACGGTCTTCCTTCTACACCGCGCCCCGCACCGCTGTCAACCGACGGAGCAGGGCCGATCCGCACATCCACCTCCACCCATTGGCGCGCCGAAAAGGCGGAGGCGAAAGGCAGAGGCGTCAGTTCGACGCGTTCGCGGAACGAAGTGCGCCGCCCGGTCAGATCAATGGGCAGCGTGGCCGCGCCGCTGAAGCTGTCGAGCACGGTCTTCGGACCCTTGAGCTTCACGGATTCGGGCTTCGTCAACACGCGCTCGACGGTGACGGTGGAGGGGGGTTCGCCCGTGAACTGCGGCTGCACGGGCAACTCGCGTTCGACGAGTTGGTCAATGTTGACCGTGACCTCGGACGGTTCGATCTCCACGACCTGAACGCGGCGGGGTTGGCGGATCAGTCGGGGCGTGAGCTTGATCGTGATCCCGCCCGTGCGCTCGCTGGAGGTCAAATCGATCGATGCCGAAAAGTCCTGGCGCGATACGGGACGCACATCCTCGCGCGTGCCGCGCACGGTGACCTTGAGAGTCGCATCGCTCCCCTGAAGAATCGTGAAACCGGGTTTCACCTTGAATTCCAGGGGAACTCCGTCGATGACGCGCGAATCGCTGGTCACACTCTTGACGAAAAACCAGATGGCCGTCGCCAGCACGAGCGAAATCATCTTCAGGCCCACATTTCTCGTTAACCACTGCATCGACATCAGTGTCCGGCTTTCTTGTGTTGATCGCTCGATTCGCTGGCCGGTGCTTCGTGGAGATCGGCCGTTGTCTCCAGCGTGCTTGTGCCTGCGCCAAAACCTTCTTGCGCGATCCCTCGTCCCTCACGCAGGAAGAGGTTGCCGAGCAGGCGGCGCAGCAGGTCGGCAAGACTGAAGCCCTTCTTGACGCTCGGAGCCAGCGTGGTCGCAAGGAAATCGCGGATACCATCGGGATCCAATCCCTGAACGAGATGGCCCCGATGCGCCACGGAAATCGCGCCGGTCTCCTCGCTGACCACGACCACGATGGCGTCGGTTTCCTCGGTCAATCCGATCGCCGCCCGATGGCGCATGCCGACGCTGGCGCTCAGTCCCTGTCGTTGCGTCAGCGGAAACACGCACGCGGCGGAGATGATGCGGTCGCCGCGCAACACAACGCCCCCGTCGTGGAGCGGCGTGTTGGGAAAAAAGATCGTCGTCAGCAGTTCCGGGGTGGCTTTCGCGTCCACGGTCACGCCGGTTTCCGCCACGCCGCGGAACCCGATCTCGCGCTCCACGGCCATCAGTCCGCCGCACCGCTTTTGCGAGAGCGACCGCGCCGTTTCCACCAATACGTCGATCAATTCAAAGCGCATCCGAGAACTGCTGAACGGGTACTGGCTGCCGAGTTGGGCGAGCGCCCGCCGCAATTCCGGCTGGAAGATCACCAGCACCGCCATGGCCAGGAAGGCAAGGAAACGGCCGAGAATCCAGTTGATGACATCCAATTGAAAAAGCTGTGTCACCCCGGCAACGCCCAGCAGCAGGATGACAAACCCCGTCAGCACCGCGGCGCCGCGAGTGCCCCGGAACAGGGTCAGGCAGTAATAAATCACAGCCGTCAGCAGCAGAATCTCGAATGCTGCTTTCCAATAGCTGACGATAAAATCGATGATGTACTCCATCCTTGTAAAACCCACTCCTTACCGCGCGCTGCGAATGGCTTCCACCATGCGTACCACATCCACCGCTTCCGCCACGTCGTGCACGCGTACCACATGGACGCCCTGCGCAATCGCCCAGGCCACCGCCGCGGCCGTCCCCCAGATTCTTTCCTCCGGTTGGCGATTCAACAGCTTGCCAATGAACGACTTTCTCGACGGGCCAACCAGGACCGCGCAGCCCAGCGTTTGAAACTCATCCAAGCGCGCCAATAATACCAGGTTGTGCTCGACAGTCTTGCCAAAGCCGATGCCTGGGTCAATGGCAATCTGTTCCCGACGGATGCCGCGATCGAGTGCAAAGGCGATGCGGGCCCGCAAGAACCCCATCACTTCGCCCAGTACGTCGGCATACCGGGGGTTTTCCTGCATCGCTTCCGGCGTGCCCTGCATGTGCATCAGCACCACTCCCGCGCCGTGCTCGCGCACGACCGCCACCATTCGCGGATCAAACCGGAGCGCGCTGATGTCGTTGACGATCTGTGCGCCTGCCGCCAGAGCGCGCTCGGCGACAGCGGCTTTCGTCGTGTCCACGGAGATCACGAACCCGCGCCGTTCGGAGGGACGCGCTTCGTCGCGTCCATCGGGGAAAGGTGGCCACGCAGAAGCGTGGCCCTCCGAATGGGGATGCAGACGTTCGATCACCGGCAAAACCCGCCGCAACTCTTCTTCGGCGTTGACCGGTTGCGACCCCGGCCGCGTGCTCTCCCCGCCCACATCGATGATGTCGGCGCCGGCCTCCGCCATGGCCTTCCCGTGGGCGACCGCCCGTTCCACGTCGAGGAACTTCCCGCCGTCGGAAAACGAATCCGGCGTCACGTTCAACACGCCCATGACCAGCGCCCGCGTCGTGTCCCATTGGAAAACCTCAGCCACAGGGGAAGTGTACGCTGACACGAATGAGAAACAACCGCGAAAACCATGGCCCGCTCCCCCGTCGCGCCGCAAGATCTGACCAGCCAATTCCTGCGAGACCGGCAATTCATTCCGTGATGAGCCGGTCGAACGCCGTTCTTGGCGGGTTTGAAAGGTTTCCATCACGGCAGGTTGGGTAGGGGTGGACCTGTGTGTCCACTCTTCCGGACTCTAAAATGCAGCAGGGGCAGACACACTGGTCTGCCCCTAAAAGCGAATCTGCAAATGCTCTTTTACGCGTTGGCTGGTGATGGTCCTATGCCCGGGGCCGGGAAGGGCTCGGAACTGGACTCGGGCGCCTTTCCCGATTGGGGTGGCGGAGAGGAAAGTGAGGTCAGCCCCGGTTTGCGGGTCGGCGGCTTCGACATTTTACCGGTATCGACGATTTCCCCGATCTCGGTCGCATCGAGCGTCTCGTATTCGAGCAGCGCTTGGGCGAGCGCGACCAGTTTATCGTGGTTCTGGGTGATGATATCCCGGGCGCGGGCGTAGGAAGCGTCGATGATGTTGCGCACTTCTTCGTCGATATCGCGAGCGGTCTCCTCGCTGACGTCGCTGCCCTTGAACAGGTCGCGTCCGAGGAACATGTGTTCCTCGTGAGTGCTGACGTTGACCATGCCGATTTTTTCGCTCATGCCCCACTCGGTGACCATCTTGCGGGCGATGTGGGTGGCCTGTTTGATGTCACCGGCGGCGCCGCTGGTGCAATCGCCGAAGATCAGTTCTTCCGCGATACGGCCGCCCATGATGCCGGCGATTTCGTCGAGCAACTGTTTTTTGCTCTCGTGATATTTGTCCTTTTCCGGCAGCGAGAAAGTCGCGCCCAGGTACATGCCGCGCGGGATGATCGTCACCTTGTGCAACGGCTCGGTAAATTCCAGTTTGAACATGACGAGCGCGTGGCCGGCTTCGTGATAGGCGGTGATCTTCTTGTCCTTCTCGTCCATCACCCGGCTGCGGCGTTCGCGGCCCCAACGGACCTTGTCGCGGGCCTCTTCGAGTTCTTCCATGCCGACGCCCTTCTTCTCGTTGCGGGCGGCCAGCAGGGCGGCTTCATTGATCAGATTGGCGAGATCGGCGCCGGAAAAACCTGGCGTGCCGCGCGCGATCACTGTGAAATCAACATCCTTGGACAGCTTCACCGCGCGGGCGTGGACCTTCAGAATCTCCTCGCGTCCGACCAGATCCGGCATGTCGATGACAATCTGGCGATCGAATCGGCCCGGCCGCAACAGCGCGGAGTCGAGCACGTCGGGACGATTGGTGGCGGCGATGATGATGACGCCTTCCTGGGTGTCGAAGCCGTCCATTTCCACGAGCAACGCGTTGAGGGTCTGCTCGCGTTCGTCGTGCCCGCCGCCGATCCCGCTGAATCGCGACCGGCCGACGGCGTCGATTTCGTCGATAAAGATCAGGCAGGGGGCGTTCTTCTTGCCCTGCTCGAACATGTCGCGGACGCGGCTGGCGCCGACGCCGACGAACATCTCGACGAAATCCGACCCGCTGATGCTGAAGAACGGGACGTCGGCTTCCCCTGCGATCGCTTTCGCGAGCAGCGTCTTGCCGGTTCCCGGCGGGCCAACCATGAGAACGCCCTTTGGAATACGTCCGCCGAGCCTCTGGAATTTCTTGGGATCTTTGAGGAACTGGATGATTTCCTCAACCTCTTCCTTGGCCTCCTGCATGCCGGCGACCTCTTTGAAGGTGATCTTGTTCTTGTCGCGGCTGAGCAGGCGGGCGCGGGATTTGCCGAAGCTCATCGCCCCTTTGCCGGCGATCTTGATCTGACGGACGAAAAGCAAATACAGCGCCGCAATGAACAAAATGGGGAAGAGCGCCCACGACAGCAACTGCGTCCAGAACTGGTTGGCTTCTGCGAACTCGAGTTTGACTCCTTTCGAGGTCAGGAACTTGTAAATTTCGTCGCTGTACAGAACCTTGGAAACGAACTTGACCGGCTTCGGCCCGCCCTCTTTGGATCCCTCGTCGTACTCTCCCTTGATCTTGAAGAGCGCTCGCTCCTCGGCCTCGATGGTAACGCTCTTGACCAGGCCGTCATTGACCTTTTGCGCGAGTTGAGCGTACGGGATTTCCTCGACGTGATCCTGCTGTGCCTGTCGCAATTTCCATAGCAAGGGCACGATCAGCAGCAACACGATCCAGATCAACACGAACCGCATCGTAAACCGCGGGTCGCGTCCATCGGGGGTACGCTTCAGTTTGGGCAATCGAGAAGGTTTTTCGTCCATACGCTAACAACTGACAACGCCTCATTATTTGATCGTTTTGGGTGACCCGAGAGGTTCGGAGTCACGATCGTTGACTCGACAACGTAGCATAGCGTTTTTTGCATTGCAACTAGGTTTGATTTGCGGCCCACGCACTTCCGCCTCTATAATGGCGTGTTGTGGCCGGCGAACATCGAAACAACGCTTCTGGCCGAGCTCCAAGTACTTTCGGAGCCGCCATTGGGAAAGATGGCAAGCGGTGCGCTTGCCCTACAATCCTGGGAGTGAACTCAGGGACCCATCCATGGTGATCATCTACTCCCCTCGATGTCTGGAATACGCTGCCCCCGGGCATCCGGAAAATCCAGAACGCATTGCGGGCGCCGTTTCGGCACTCAAGAATCGCCACCACACCTGGCTCGAACCGTCTCCTTGCAGCGAGGCGGATATCCTGCGAGTTCACACCAGCGCGTTGCTCGAAACGCTCAAGACCGGCCAATTCTTCGATGCCGACACTCCGTTTTTTCCGAACATCTACGAACTGGCCCGGCTCTCCGCCGGTGCAGCCGTACTGGCCGCCGAAACCGCGCTGTCGGGACAAACCGCTTTTTCCCTCATGCGCCCCCCCGGACATCACACCGGACGCGGCCGCATCATGGGGTTCTGCTACCTCAACAACGTGGCCATCGCCGTCGCGAAGGTTTTGAATGACCGCGCCGACTCGATCAAGAGGGTCGCGGTCCTTGATTTCGACTGTCACCACGGGAACGGGACGGAGGACATTTTTCACGGGGACGAGCGCGTCCTGTTCGCCTCGCTGCATCAATCGCCCTGTTATCCGGACACGGGGCTTGTTTCCCGCAAGAACTGTCTGAACTGGCCGCTACCGCCGGGCACGGGACCGCGTGAATTCCTGGAAGCATTCGACGAGGCGTTCGCGAAGCTTCGCGAGTTTCAGCCCGACCTGTTGGCGGTTTCGGCCGGCTTCGACTCTTTCAAGGGCGATCCGATCACCTCGATGGGTTTGGAGATCGACACCTTCCACGAAATCGGCGCCCGCATCGCATCGTTCTGCCAGATGATGAAAGGCAGTGCCGGCACGCTTCCGTGTTTCCTGGTGCTGGAAGGCGGTTACGCCAAAGATTTCCCCCGCTGCGTGGAAACCTTCGTGAACGCCTGGTGGTGAGGGAGTGGAGGCAACGGCGAATCCGTACGAGGAATCAGAATCGGTGATCCGGATTGAACCACAGAGACACAGAGATCGCAGAGATCGTAGGGGCGAGCCGCTGGTATTTGGAGGGCGAACCTCCCGGTGAGCCGTCCTTGAAATCACAACAAATCGGCTCAACCGCGAATAGCCGAGTCCGCGAGACGCCGCTGTTGTTTGCGGCAAACACGAATGCACGCGAATGATTCCCGGAGGGCCACGCTTCCGCGTGGCCGCCGTGCTGCGATTTCTCGCCTGTCACTGTTGCCGTGAAAAGTAGAACGGGCTTCCCCGCCCGTTTTCTCCTCGCCGCCGTCACCCGAACCCTAAACCCATGACCCCCGTGCCCCCAGCCCCCCTTTTCCTTCTTGCCGCTGCATCTCCCTGCGGTACAATCTCCGCCCATGGGAGCGCGCACCTACCGGGAGATTAGGGATTCACTGCGGCGGCTGTATCAGGAGGACAACCGCCCATGGCTCGTCGGCTACAGCGGCGGCAAGGATAGCACCATGGTCGCGTCGCTCGTGTTCGATGCCGTCCTGTCCATCCCGCCCGACCAGCGCAAGAAACCCATCGCCATCCTCTGCACCGACACCCGCGTCGAAATCCCGGCCATCGTTGAGACCATCGAAGCTACACTCGCCCGGATGAACAAGTTCTCCCAGCAAGACGCCCTCAACATCGAAGTCAACCTCCTCAAACCGCCAGCCGAGCAAACCTTCTGGGTCAACATCATCGGCCGAGGCTACCCGCCACCGAACCGCATTTTCCGCTGGTGTACACAGCGGATGAAAATAGACCCGGTGACCGTGTTCGTGAACCAACGGCTTGGCCACTGGGGCGAAGCGATTTTGCATCTCGGCGCTCGTCGGGCCGAAAGCGCGACCCGTGCGCAGACGATGGCAAGCCGTGAAAGCCGCAACGGCCTAAATCGTCATCCTGATCTCCCGCACATCTGGGTTTCTAATCCCATCGAATTTCTCAGCACCGAAGAAGTCTGGGCCTACCTCCTTCAAAAACCAAACCCGTGGGGCAACGACAACCGCGCCCTCTACAAACTCTACGCCAGCGCTTCTAACGGCGAATGTCCCATCCAGATCGACACCAGCACCCCGAGTTGCGGCAACTCACGGTTTGGTTGCTGGACCTGTACCGTCGTCGAACGCGACAAAGCCATCGAAGGCCTCCTCGCCGCCGGTGACGAACGCATGGAAGACCTAATCGCGTTCCATCACGGATCGGAGCAAGCATATGGCTAAAGTTCGTGAAGAGAAACCAGCGTCGTTCGTGGAATACGTCAAGCTAATCGAGAACTTGCAGGCTCACTCCACGAACTCACTCTGGTATAGGGGATGTGGTCGATCAAAAGACAAACTTTTGCCATCGCTCTATCGGCACAAAACAATCAGCACAATTGCCGAACTCGGACGTCTCGAGAGTCAGCTTATGACTCGTTTTCGGCAGCGCAGCATTCCGATGCATAGCCGTTCGCTTGAGGACGATTGGGACGCGCTTTACTTCATGCAGCATTACAGAGTGCCGACGCGATTGTTGGATTGGACAGAGAATCCGTTCGTCGGCCTCTACTTCGCAGTCATAGCATGCTTACAACCCTCCGGCGCTCGGAGACTGCGGAAGCCGCAGCACGATGCGGCTGTGTGGATTTTAGATCCTGTGATTTGGAATCAAAAAGCACTGAGCCATCAGAGCTATGACGGGGGTATTCTGACGCCGGGAGATGAATCGCTTAAAGGGTACAAGCCATCATCATCGTTTGCAGGAATGTTCAACCATCCCGTCGCGCTTTATGGAGCACACAACAGCCCTCGCATCGTGGCACAGCGTGGTGTATTTACGATTTTTGGACAGAACAGAAAGCCGATGGAAGAGGTCTTCGATAAAGAGAGCTTCCCTCCCAATTCTTTGATCAAAGTGACTTTAACGCGAGCTCGCCTTCCAAAACTCCGGCAATCTGTTTTGAACTATGGCGTGACGGAATCCGTGATTTTCCCGGACTTAGAAGGACTGGCATGGGAGATCAGACGTAATTTTGGCTTCGAGGTATGATATGAGCAACACTCCAAGCAAGAACTTCCGCATCACCCCGTTCGAGGCGAAAACGCTCACGTGGTGGAAAGCTAGAAGGTCAAAAATTGATGTCGATCCACCATACCAAAGGAGAGGTCGCCTGTGGTCTGACACCGACAAGGCATATCTCATCGATTCCATCCTCAATGGATACGATGTTCCAAAGCTCTACATGGCTGATTTTACGTGGGGCGATTCCCAACTCAATAAAAAGAAGCTGCCGTACGCGATTATCGACGGCAAGCAACGCTTGGAGGCAATATTTGATTTCTTCGATGGCAACGTCGTGTTGAACGACGATTTCGTTTATCTCGAAGACACTTCGCTCAAACTTGGCGGTTTGGGCTACCCGGATTTGCAGAAGAACTATCCTGAGATCGCGGAGGCATTCGACCAGTACAACCTTCTGGTCATGAGCGTGTCAGCACAGGATGAAGTGCCGATTAACGAACTGTTCGTTCGATTGAATCGGAGCAAATCGCTCACTGGCGCAGAGATCAGAAACGCGATGGCCGGGCCGGCACCCAAGGTTATACGAGAGATTGGGAAACATGACTTCTTCTTGGAAAATGTTAGTTTCGCCGTTAAGCGCGGACAAGACTTGAATGCCGCGGCGAAGGTGCTTTTGTTCGAATTTCACAAGGGAATGCGCGAAACAAAGAAGCGCAACCTCGACGACTTTGTGAAGACCATGCAAAAGAAGCCCAGCGAGCTATTGGAACTAGCGGGCAGGCGCGTGGTCGATGTATTGGATGAGATGTCAGAGATATTTTTGCCGAAGGACAAGCTGCTGGGTTCAGCAGGTGTGTTTCCAGTGTACTACTGGTTCGTCCGCAATCAAGATGAAGAGAACTACCACCACATTCGAAAGTTTCTCGTGAAGTTTGAGGCTTTGCGTAAGGCCAACAGAGAACTCATCTCGAAACATCCCGACAGCAAAACGATTGATCCGGAACTAACTGAATACGACAATTACAACCGCAGCACTAACGACCAAGCGAGTCATAAAGGAAGATACGATATTCTGAAGAGGCGCTTTGCCGAGTGATGACGAATAGCCCATAATTCAGCCCGGTATGCTCAAAGACCAGTCATACTGGCTGCACAAGCTGGCGACTCTCCAGATTGACCGCGCTCGCGGCGACCCGGCACCTCACAAGCCATTTCTGCTATTGATGATTCTCGAAATGGCCGACCGTGGCGAGATTACCGGCTCAGAGTTGCCGCTGTCACCCGATCTTGCTTTCCGTTTCAGCCTCTTTAATTCAGTGATCGCCGCACGCCAGCGACCGCCGCTGGACTTGCGTCTCCCGTTCCACCATCTCAAGACATCTGGTGTCTGGCAGCCGCTCATGGCCGACGGCAAGCCATCACCGCACCGGAATCTCACGGTGAAAGTTCGCTTCGATCCAGCGTTCCTCGAATGCCTGCGCGACCCGGCATTCCGCGACAAAGCCAAACACGTTTTAATCGAGACGCCGCCGTACTTCCGGCCTGAAGAACAACTCGCCTTGTGCGCGATGCTACGGCTCAAGCCGGTATGCGCTGACAAGGCCAAGGAAACCGCCGCGCTCTACACTGCGCCTGTCGAGCGAGGACGCGACGCCCGTTTCCGCATCGAAGTGGTTATCGTCGCCTACAAGCACACGTGCGCGTTGACAGGATACCGGATGACGACGCTCGATATGGGCGGCATGGAAAGTATCGTGGACGCCGCTCACATCCATGCATTCAGCGACAGCCGAAACAACGACCCACGCAATGGCTTCGCGCTTTGCAAGAATGCTCACTGGCAATTCGACCGCGGCCTCTGGTCAATCACCGACGATTACCGGGTGATCGTCAATCGAGACAAGTTTGTCGAGGAAGGTGTCCCCGGCCAAAAGCTCGCCGACTTCAATGGTCACCGGCTATTCCTGCCAGGCGATCCGAAACACTGGCCGGAGCCGACACACTTGGCTTGGCATCGTGAAAACAAGTACAACTCTCGTTAGATAGAATCTCAACATCTCCTATGGCAAAAGTAGGTTTCGACAATATCGGCTGCAAAGGTTTGTTAAAGGTGATCTGCAACAAATCGGGATGGTCGTTGTGTATCGGGGCAGGAACATCAAAGGGAGCTTTTCCGGATTGGCCGACCCTAGTTTACAAACTTGTTGCATCCGATGTGGGGGACAAGGAAGCTGCCACATTGCTTGACGCATTGCGTGGGCAAGCAAGCTTGGACGCCCTCATTCAAGCAGCACAAGATAGGTTGAAACTCAGCGCTCAGGAGTTTTCCAAACGTTTGTCCACGGAGTTGTACTCGGATTTTCGAAAAGCTGTAGGAGCGGACTGGCCGCTGTGCGTGGCGGCTCTTTGTGCAAACTCGCCCGGAGATCTTAAACCGGATGAATGGAACAAATTCCTAGCAGCCATCCAGACGAAGTTTCCAAACCTATCCGCGACCGCACTCGCGGAAATTATCGCAGACATTGCCGACAAAAGCTTTGCACCCGTGTCGATCATTTCGTTCAATGCTGAGCCTTTGCTCTACGCACTCGTGAATGCGTTTATGGCGACACGAAAGAGCAGCACGCACAAATCCGGTAGTATCCTTTTCCCGAAGAGACCCATGGACAGAGTTACTCAATCCATTTCCTATCGCGAGTCCGGTCGAATACAGTTTTTTCATTGTCATGGGCTCTTACCCATCGAGGGCGCGCCAAAGAAGTTTCTGCGCGAGGTGGTCGCTGACAAACTAGTCTTTTCAGAGGGCGAATACTTGCAGCTCGCGAACGCATCTTTTTCGTGGCAGGCGTCCGTTTTCACGAGCACGAGCCTTTTCCGTTCGATTGTCTTTGTTGGACTGTCGTTTTCTGATTCTAATATTCGGCGTTGGTTGGCTTGGGTGCACGCAAACAAGATGAACGAGCTTCGATTGCAGGGCAGCAATGTTGTAGACTCAACAGAGCATTATTGGATTAGCTCCGCCTCGAATAAGTCCGCCAACGAGAAACTGTGGATAGAATCTTCTGTCTCCCACTTGGGAGTGCGGCTCATCTGGCTGACGGGATGGGGCGATCTCAGAGCATGTTTCAGGTCGATGCTCAAATAACGTGCTTATGTCAGCTCCACCCGAGTCCCGAACATAAAGTTCGGCAGTCACCAGACCCTTGGGTTGCACCCACGGCTCGGGAATCGAGTGGAGACGACACAACGAAACCTACAGAACCTCTACTTAGAATCAAGCGTATTTGTGAGGTGTGAATCAATTCCACTCCATCCGCGCCAATTCCGCCGCCTTGCCCATCCCGACAATCAACGGCACGCACTCAGTCCCGCCGCGCAATCCCCGCTCCTGATGCCCCCCATAAATCAACGGCGAGAATGGCGCTTTCCGCCGCACGTACAACGCACCGACACCCTTTGGAGCATGAAACTTGTGTCCTGTCAGCGATAAATAGTCCACCGGTACTTTCCGCACATCAATCTCGATCTTCCCCGCCGCCTGCACCCCATCGCAGTGGAACAACACTCCCCGCGCCCGGCAAATCTCCGCAATCTCCTTCACCGGGAACAACACGCCGGTTTCGTTGTTCGCCCACATCAGCGACACAACCGCGGTGTCATCCGTAATAGCACTCTCCAAATCCGCCAGCTTCAATAAGCCATCCCGGTCGACCGGCAAGTAGGTGACCCGGTATCCCTCCTTCTCCAATGCCCGGCAATAGTTCAGCACCGACGAATGTTCGACTGCCGACGTGACGACATGCCGCTTTCCAGTCGCCTTTAACGCTGCATGAATCGCCGCATTATTGCTCTCCGTCGCGCACGACGTGAAGATCACCTCGCCTCCATACGCCCCAATCAGTGCCGCTACCTGTTCCCGCGCCACCTCAACCACGCCCTTCAGCTTCGATCCGAACTTGTACGACGAGGACGGATTCCCCCAATTGTCCGTTAGGAAGGGCATCATCGCCTCCAACACCTCCGGCGCAACCGGCGTCGTCGCATTATGGTCGAGATAGATCACGCTCGCATTCTAGCCGGTTGCGGTGGTCATGCAAGCTGCGCTGCGGTCGCTCTGGAATCCCGGAGCCTGCGTACGCCTTCTTGCGACCAGCAACCTAGTGCAAGCCATTTCGGAGCATCGGAGTCCTGATTGGGAGGTATGGTTATCAGTCATCAGTTGTCAGTTAGCAGTTTAAGACCTGCGGAGGCCAGTTTTTCCGATTCCATCTCTGGGCTCTGGGTACTGGTTACAGGATGGAAAACGTCCCTTCTAAGCCGCACCCCCCCGATTCCGATCACCGATTCCGCCTCTCGCCTCGGTAGTATCCGAAAGTTTGTGTTTGGGTCGGTTATGGTGTTTGCCGCTTTTGCTCCTGGGCGAGCCCAGGAGCAAAAAACCGTTCGCCATACATGATGGCAAATTGGTTCATCGCCGACTGC